>Ga0315334_10000336_pt1 | contig 28834 bp, 24 predicted proteins | sample M150034915metaG_FD_205555 | JGI IMG/M metagenome (GOLD analysis project Ga0315334, IMG submission 205555) | Ammonia-oxidizing marine archaeal communities from Monterey Bay, California, United States - M1 500m 34915 | ecosystem: Environmental > Aquatic > Marine > Intertidal zone | place: USA... | reverse complement strand
GGGTCAGAAGCTTGAGGCAGCCATCATTCTGGGCAGCGGTTTGGGAGGTCTCGCTGATCAAATTGATGATCCGGTCGTGATTCCATACGCCGAAATTCCCGGCTTCGGTACGTCTTCTGCCGGAGGGCATCGTGGTGAGTTAATTTTGGGCAGGCTTGAGTCCACCCCGGTCATCGCAATGGCGGGTCGATTCCACCGGTATGAAGGCTGGTCCAATCAGCAGATCGCCTTCCCTGTCAAGCTGATGGCCCGACTCGGGGCTGAAAAATTGATTGTCAGCAACGCCGCAGGTGGTGTGAGTCCAAAACTGAGTGTCGGTGATATCGTGGTGATTCGGGATCATCTGAATTTCATGGGAACCAGTGATTTCACAAAGGCCAGTGATTTCACGGGACAGCTGAACTTGTCTGGGGCAGAGGTTGTTCAGGCGGCTGATTCTCGGTCGCCTCGCGCCCAGCGGGGGCTTGAGGCTGGCAAGTCCTCTATTTGCCCGGGGTTGGCGCGGGCTGGCGAGGTTTATGATTCGAAAATGTCTGCGGAGGCGGTCCGGATTGGCGTCAAGCATGGGTTTAATGTCTATCCGGGGACTTATTTGGCAACGTTGGGTCCCAATTACGAGACTCGCAGCGAGTACCGGATGATGCGGCGAATCGGCGCTGATGTTGCCGGAATGAGCACGGTTCCGGAGGTACTGGCGGCTTTGGCAGTAGGAATGCGGATCTTGGGACTTTCGATGGTCAGCAACGTGGCGAATCCCGATCAACCAATCAAGACAGATCATTTAGATGTGCTGGAGGCGGGGGCATCAACAGCGGTTAAACTGGAGCGGATTGTTCGTGGTGTCCTCCGCTGCCCCTGATGAATCCTCTGCTGGTCTGAACCCTTCATGCTCAAGTAAACTCTACTGATTCCTGAGTGAGTTCTCTGGGGCACTCGTCGAAACACTGAATTAAGTCAGAAGAATTCATGAACCCAATGCCAATTTTTGACCCCGCTGATGCGGAAAGAGGATCGAAGTCGCATCGTGCTGCCAGACAATTCTCGCTGGATAGCACTCCGCAAGCCCTGCACGAAGCCATTCATCAGGTTCTGGTCACTGAGAGTGACGAGCAACTGACCCAAATTGAGGTCACCGGTTCCGCGGGCCAGCACAGTGTATTGATGCGGCTGGATCACCCGATTCGAATCCAGATGAAAGGGCCTTTGGGGGACTATGCCTTTGCTTTTAATTCACAAGCAGACATACGGACGACTGGCGAGGTAGGCAATGGCGTGGCCGAAGGAATGGTCAGTGGTGCCGTACGCGTGCGTGGTGATGCTGGGGTTGGGGCAGGTGCAGGTTTGACTGGGGGGACACTGGCGATCTACGGAACCGTTGGCGACCGTTGTGGGGCTGCGATGCGTGGCGGAGGCATTTTTGTTCGTGGAAATGTTGGTGATCAGACAGGGGTCGGCGCTTTGAATGGCATGATCGTGATTGGTGGTAATGCAGGCCATAATCTTGGAGACGCGATGAGCAACGCGACGGTGTTCATTCGCGGTTCAGCCGCTAGCCTGGCAGCGGGCGTCACCGAGGCTCCGCTTCGCAAGCGAGAACAACTGCGTCTTGGTTTGTTGCTGATCAACGCATCGATCCGCGGCGATGCCAAAGAGTTTCGTCGTATTGTGCCCGCAGCACTGCTCGAAGCTGAGGCTTCGGAACGCGGGGAATTGAGTCCGAATTGGCGATAGATGAGCGACAGTTTATCGCAAGCTGTGACCAGAAAACCATCGTTGGATTTAAATCGATGAACGAACGTCTTGATGAGATTTGCTTTCTTCCACCGGCCGCCGATACTCCGTGGGCAGGTGCGCCAGAAAATGATTTATCGACGATGGTTGCGCGGGCAGATGGTGAGCAGGTCGCTATCGATCTGCCTCTGTTTTGGTACGACCCGCCATGGTCACAGATTGGGATTGAGACGGCAAATGTCATCGCCTCCGCAGTTGCCCGGTTGGGAGTGACCGTTAGTGCTTTGCGAAGCGACCTGTCCTCAGCGGACCGCGAACCAGAATTGCATCAGGTCATTGCAGATGAAGCGGCGGATGACAGTAACCTGGGGGCCGATTTTCTTCCACGCATGATTCCGTATCGTCCTGAACGCTATGGATTGAACGGACTCGATTTTGAGGGTGCACGCGTTGTTGATGTGCGACTGGCCATGCGTCGAGATATGGCTGGGCGATTCGCGTTCACGCCCGATCAGATTGAACGCTGGGAAGCGACAGACGATGATTCTCCCCTCGCCGGCGGTGGCTGGGTACCAGTGGCATCGTTTCCACCTGATGTCGATGGAATGCACAACCTAAGTGGCAAATTCAGTCAGCTGCGTCTATTGTCGCAGGACGCTGCCGTGTTTGTGTCCATATCGCCACACCGGCTGACCACCGAGTTGCCCGCTGTACTTGCCAGCCAGCCGGATGGTGTGGTGTTGAGATTGGGTGAACTGAATCTGAGTGGCTTGGCACTTGCCGGTTTTGTGCAACAGGCCCGTCGCATGATGGAAGATCAGCAGTGCGGTCATGTTCCGTTGTGGATCGTCCCAGGCAAAATCACGGTAGACGACGCAGCCAAGTTGATGGCCTTGGGAGCAACGGCTGTTGCCATTGATTCATGGTGTGAGGTTCTGCTGGATGACGTCAGGGATTCCGAGCAGAATCATAGCGCGAGTTTCAGTTATTCGTCGCTGTCGGCTAGCAACCATCAGCAATGGGTCGACTGGATCGAATATGATTTGGCCAGTCAGGTAGAACGATTTGGTGGTTTGTTGCATTCCATGCGATATCAGCCCCCCGGTCAGAGGCTGGCAGCTTTCTCGCAAGAATGGGCCGAGACGCTTGACTTGGTGAGCCTGAATCTACCCTTCGATTCCGACGCGTGATTGCAGTCCGCCAAACTCATTTTCAGCGGGCATGCTGCAGGGTGACATGATAACTGCCGCGATTGTCTTTCAGCTCGCCGAAGGAATCATTGACACGAAATAACAGCCAGCTGTACTGCGGGACACTCAGGATCGGCTGGTCATCGATCCCCTGAATTTTCAGTGGCTCCAATCGAACTGCCTGAGGATCGTGGGCGTTTGGCAGCAGGCAAAGCTGCAACTGTCCCAGTGGCCGGCCGCGATGATACTGGAACGTGATTCCAGGGGGCTGGCTGACCCAGGGTTTGGGCTGATCAGCCAGCGTGATTTCGCCCTCGGCTGTCACGCGTATTTTTGCGCCGCGGGGGATTCGGACGCCGCAGGACTGCCAGCCCCGGTCTGGTTGGATCTGAATCCTCAAGTCGTTCCCATCCCAGATCGGATCTTTTGCCGACAAGCTGACTTGTTCGCGATTCCAGTCAAATCCATAATCGATGTCATTGCACGTCAGACGCCAACGTGCGGCCAGAATGGGCCATTGATTACCCAACGCCGTTTGTAGTTGACGATTGAAGAGAGGTCCTGTTTCCTGACCGTTTCGGGCCGCGGCAAGAAAGGCTGGACGGTATTCAGGATAAACGCTCAGCATCATACAGGCGGCCCAGCTCCAGCTGTAGGTTGCCACATCACCCGTCAGGTTCGGCTGGTAACCCAGCACAGTCTCGAAAGTGGGCACCTGAGACTGTTCCCTCGCCTGATTCATTCGCTTGAAACGCCCCCAGAACGGTGCATGATCACGGCTCAGGGGGATGCGATTGACCGCAATGTCGAGGTCTTTCCCGTGGTGGGTTGCAAGCAGTTCCGCTGATCCCTCCTGAAACCAGGTTGGTCCAGCACCGTCGAACAAATGATAGGCCAGTGAGTGAGCGCCTTCGTGCAATAATAGGTGTCTTGTGTAATACTCACTTTGTTGCGCCAAAACCCAGACTTTGTTGCCCCAGGCATATCCAAATGGAAAATCGGGGACCTTGGCTGGAATCAGACCGCGGCGAGTAAACTCGGCTTTGTTGCGGATGACACAAGCCTCAACTTTCAAGTTGGTGATTGCGTCGTCCTCTAAATTCCAGAACTGTATCCACTGAGTGATTGCAGCATCAAAAGAAGCCACAAGACTTTCGGCCTCTTCTGCGGAAGCGAGATCCGTGGTCAAGTGAATGTAGCGACCATCCCGTTCCAACAGCTCATCGGCCATCAGCGGCCCGACGAGCAAGGCAGAGACGCATCCCACCCAGAAGATTAGCTGTGATTGAATCATTAACACATTCTACATTGAATTGCCGTTTTGCTGTCACAGCAGTTGTGCCCCGATTGGGTTGCCTGGCCATTTGTCTTCTGCTGATCAGTGGATGTGTTCCCCGTGCCGAGAGCGATGTGGTGGTTTATTCAGCACTCGACGAGGAATTTGCCTTTCCGATCCTTAATGCGTTTGAACGGTCGACGGATCACGAGACTGGGGTGATCGCGAAGTTTGATGTCGAATCGACCAAGACGGTGGGCTTGGCCAATCGGATCATTGCAGAACAGGATCGTCCGGCATGCGATTTGTTCTGGAACAATGAAATCATGCATACCGTCCGTCTGCAAAAGCTGGGGCTGCTGGCGGCTCATGACTGGCAGGTGCCACCGGGTTATCCGGTCGACATGGTAGCCAGCGATGGAACCTGGTGTGGTTTCGCGGCTCGCGCTCGGGTGCTGTTGGTGAATACCAATCGAATTGCGAATCCCGAGGATTATCCGACATCGGTCACGGAGTTGGCGGACCCGAAGTGGGCAAACAATTGTGCGATGGCTCGGCCATTGTTTGGCACCACAGCCACCCACTTTGCAGTCCTTCGTGAGATCCAGGGGCGAAACGCGACTTTGGATCAGGTGCGGCAGATTCAGCAAAATGCGGTGATCTTGTCTGGCAACAAGCAGGTTGCCCTCGCGGTCGCTTCGGGGCGTGTTGCTTGGGGTTTGACGGATACTGATGATGCGATCATCGAAAAGGACAATGGTGAACCTGTGGCGATTGTCTTTCCGGATCAGGCACCTGATCAATTGGGAACACTCCGGATTCCAAATACGATCGCCGTGCTCAAGGGGGCACCTCATGCCACGGTAGCCGGGCAACTCGCCGACTATTTGATTCGCCCAGAAACAGAGGACCGGCTGGCGATGGGAAACAGCAGTCAGTTGCCGATCAGTCGTAGCAGCAAGTTTCCTCCGCGGGTCTTGCCGGTCGAGCCAGTTCGCTGGATGCGGGTCAGTTTTGAGGATGCCGCATCTGGATGGGACGACTGGTCAGCGGAACTTCAGGACATGTTACGCGACTAGTTCGCCCGCTAATGCTTCAAGCAGTTTCCAGCGAAGTCGAGTGGATCGTTTCACCTTGCAGGCGATAACGGGTTCCTTTGGGGCTGGCCAGTTGCTGCAAATGAGGCCGGCGGATCATCTGCATGCTGGACTTCTGAGCGGAGAGCTCTGACACCGGTTCCATCTGCTGATCGGCATGGGTCCCGAAGGCCCGAAGACGACGCATGAGAGCACCTGAAAGTGGGCGTGGTGTGCTCTCGGCACGGGCGGCGACAACCGACTTGTCTTCGCTCATGCGCAGTAAACGTCTCATGTCTTCGATCCGCACCACCGCATCGTTCTCCTGAATGAAAACCAGATCGCCTGTGGAACGCTCCAGACCGGTCTGGCCGGCTGCTTCGAGTCCTCGGGGGCGATTGTGTCGAACGATGCGGACTTGCGGATAACGGGCCTTCAACTCATTCAGGACTTCGGGCGTTGAGTCCTTGCTGCCATCGTCTACGACAATCACCTCGGTCGCTCCCCTTGTCATGTCTGACAGAGCTTCGAGTACGCACAGGACGCGTGATTCAATGCGGTGCTCACCATCTCGGACGGGCAGGACAACAGACATTCGATCGTGTTGAGAGGACATCTGGTTATTTCCGATGGAGGCTGCGTCTTTGGGAGGGACGCCGAGCATTTTTCCGATCGCCGTACTGGTTGATTCGGCTCCTGGTTGCCTGAGGCTTTACAGGACGGCAGGAAGATCACGATTTGCCCATCGTTCCGCCGCTAACGAATGCACCTATAATCGCGGAAGCGGTAAGCTGATGATGTCTGATTTCGGTCGTGCCTGTCGATGGGCGTAAACCGGTTTTGACGCGCACCGCTGGTAATACCCTTGACCATCGAAAAACGTGTGTTTTCCCTTCAGTCCTCCTGTTCCAAGCAGAACCCAGTGACTCAAGTTCCTGATTTTCAGAAAGGCCTTTCTTTCGAGGGCACCAGCGGCTTGTTGCCCGCCATCGCCCAGGACAGTGTGACCGGGCGTGTCCTGATGATTGCCTGGATGGATGAGCAGGCGTGGCAGGAAACACGGGCATCGGGTTATGCCGTTTACTTCAGTCGAAGCCGTGGGAGGTTGTGGCGAAAGGGAGAAATAAGCGGTCACCGACAGCAGGTCACCGAGATTCGGATCGACTGCGATGCTGATGCAATCCTGCTGCAGGTCAAACAGATGGGTGCTGCCTGCCATGAGGGTTATGCCAGTTGTTTTTTCCGAAGTATCGATTCTGATGGCGATGTGAAAACAACTGATTCGAGGCTGGTTGATCCTCAGCGGGTGTACGGGAAAAACCAGTGAGCAGCATGACTGACGCGCAGCGCATTGTTTCGCTCTTGCCCGGAGCCACTGAATGGGTATGTGAACTGGGATTGGCCGATCGTTTGGTAGGTATCTCACATGAGTGTGATTTCCCGCACCACGTCACTTCGCTGCCCCGTGTGAGTCGTTCAAGAATTGATTCAACAAAATCAAGTCGGGAAATCGATGAGGCGGTGCGATCGTTCAGCGACGCACGCACTCCCCTGTATGAACTTGATGCTGCAACGCTTGCTTCGTTGCAGCCCGACTTGATTTTGACTCAAACGTTGTGCAACGTCTGTGCTGTCAGTGAGCGGGACGTTTTGAACTGTATCAGTGGCTTGGAAAAAAACTGTTCGATTCTTGATCTGCCCGCCCGGACCTTCACGGATGTGTTCGATGATGCTCGGGCGATTTCCGAAGCGACCGGTGAAACCAATGCCAGTTGTGTGGCAATCGAATTGATGCAGGCAAGAATCGACAAAGTCTGTCATTCTGTTGATCAAAGAATGAGACCAACGGTGACCCTGCTGGAATGGCTGGACCCACTGTTCTGTTCAGGCCATTGGACGCCACAAGTGATTCAGTGGGCCGGTGGAGTGGATCCCATCGGCCAGGTCGGTCAGCCATCCAAGGTGTTGTCATTTGAGCAACTTGCTGTCGCCGATCCCGATATCCTGTTGGTGGCATGCTGTGGGATGGACCAGCACCGAACGGAATCCGAACTGGCTGCTGTGGCAGGCAGCCAAGGATGGCAACAATTGAAGGCCGTTCGCAGTCAGCAGGTTTGCACCTTCGATGGTTCGGCATTTTTCAATCGCCCCGGACCCCGGCTGGTTGATGCCTTGGAAGCCGTCGCCGGTATTATCTCGCGTTGGCATTCCGGCCAGCGAGTGGAAGAACACCTTGGCTGAAAAGAATCGTCGGCAATCGCTCGACTTGGGGGCTATGTCCCCTTGCTCTGAGCGGCTTGGAATACGATCTTTTCAGGCTGACTCGCTAAACATCACAATCTGATCGAGCTGACTTTTGCACGTTGCTCGATCGCGAACCTGCCTTCCGGAGAATCGCCATGAGCGCTGAAGCTAGACTGCAAGAACTCGGCATCGAGTTGCCAACGGCACCCAAGCCCATGGGAGTTTACAAACCGGTTGTCGTTTCTGGTGGTATGGCCTATCTGTCAGGCCACGGACCACTGCTGGCCAACGGTAAACTGATCACAGGTAGGCTTGGATTGGACATGGATGTCGAAGCAGGTTACGAAGCGGCACGTGTCACCGGCATGGGAATGCTGTCGACCCTTCAGGGACACCTGGGAAGCCTCGATAAGGTCAAACGTCTCGTTAAACTATTAGGGTTGGTTCGAAGTACCGATTCATTCGATCAGCAACCTGCTGTTATCAATGGGTGCAGCGAACTGTTTCGGGATGTGTTTGGCGAAGATGCCGGTGTCGCTGCTCGCAGTGCTCTGGGGACGAATGCTTTACCCGGTACAATCGCTGTCGAGATTGAAGCCATCTTTGAAGTCGAAGCCTGAGGCTTGCAGACGCCGGACTCTCAACGGATCACGACGTCTTCCGCCAAAGGCGGACATCGTTCGGACCGCAGAACATCATCAGTAATGCGCCGCGGGCAGCGTAACGATCAAAGACGACCTCCAGAAAGTCGTCTTCGCCGGGCCACGGGTATGCGTAGACCATCGCAAAGTCGTCGAGATCCAGGCCCAGTTGCTGGTACCCGTCGGCCACGTCATGGCCGAGGCTGGGCAGCATCGGATCCTCGGAAAGCAGGTCAGCGCCGGGTGGCAAAAAATTGCCTTGGACCAATTCGACGCTAACATTCCATGTCTGGATTGTTTTGCGACCCATTGCTAGCAAATCAGACTCTGCTTCGATGCCAATGGCATTCAAGCCGATTTCAGCGGCGATGGCACTGACAATGGAAAAGCCACTTCCCCATTCCAGAAAACGTTGTCCGATTGTGGGTTGAGATTCCAATGTCCAAAGCAGGGATTGGTAGACTAGTTGGTAGTCAGCGGCAACGAACTGTTCGATTTGGGGACGATCCCAACGATCTTGAAATGCTTCAATTTCGCGTTCAGCGGTTGCGATTCTGCCCGCCATTTTGGCAGGGACTGGTGTTGTATCGACGGATGGAGGAATATGGATTTGAGTTAACACGGCATCTGTACGGGGTGTCGATTGACCAGACTTGTCAAACAGGTTTTTAATCATCCTGAGTGATGGATAGTAACACGCTTTCACCACCGAGTATCGAGGACGTCTCAGTCGAAGACTGCGAGGCGGTATTGATCTGTTTGAACTCACGTCGGTTTGTGGTAGCACGCCCCGGTGAGCCGCGGGATCTGTGGCCGTTGGGTGGTGGATGGGACAAATTACGGCAGCTCAAGCCAGGCGACGAAGTGATCTACAAGGGGCACCTGACGACGGTTCGAGCGGTGGATGTTTATCGTTAAGCCGACGTTTCTTACGACTTGTTTCCAGATTTCTGGTCACCGTTGTCGCGTTGCCCAAAATACTGATGTTCCCCATCACTGAATTCCCGGATCATCCGAGGGCTTGGTTTGGTTGAGGGGATTCGTGCGGATCCTGCAGCCCTGTGTCTTATCCCTGGGTGGTGTCCAAAGCAGGGTTGATTGCCAGATCCCACTCCAAACGGGTGAGGTCGTCGCGGTTGGCCCAGCGACTGTTCGGGCCCCACAACGCATCGTTGCAGATCGGGCATTTTGCATCTTCAACGTCGGGGTATTGGTGGGCGGTGGACAGATCCGGTTCCAGCCACATGGCATCGCACTCGTCGCATAAGACAAGACCATGAGGCGAGTCAGAACAGGTGTCTGAACGAGGTTGGGAGGTTTCTCCGAGTTGAATGCCGCAGATGCGAAAACCGCAAAGTCCGCCACCACAAACGGGGCAGTAGTCGATTGAATGTTGGGGACTCATATTGAAAGAACGGTTCCCTTTTCGGTGTGAGGTGACGCTAGCACGATGGAGAGAATGTGGCGTGATGTCCGGTTTCTCGAATCCCTTGTTTTGACACGAGCAGATCTGCCATTTCCAGCGGCATTGCTCCACTCAATTACGTTCCGAATGCTGTTGTTTGATTCGTTCTTTCTCGTTTAGCACCAGGCCCAGAAGGGTGATCGGTATTCCCACCACTATCACCCCAGCGAATAGGAGTGGAGTCCACGAATGATACAGACCGTAAGCACATGCAAACACAGGTGGAATTATCGACCAACCAAGGAAGCGGCGGATCATCGGACGTGCGATTTCATTGTGAGCCAGTGCGGGTTGATACGGATTCGGCACGTGCCCATCTTCGTCTGTTGGCGTAGTGACGGGCTTTGTATTCATGTTCTTTCTTCTACTTCCTTGACGGTTGAGTAAGATCGCCAACGTATTTTTCGGATTTTGTGTCCCTGCGATTCCATCGTTGTTGGTCAGGATTGCTGCCCCTCATGCTAACTTAATGACTGGTCCTGTGCGGTTTTTCTCCCTATCCACACGTGCTCAGCCGCTGGTTTCCGTAATGATGATGGCCTGATGAAGATGGCGTTTGAGTTCGACGAGAGACTTCAGGTCCCGGGAATTACGATTCCCTGCCCACCATCAGGGTGAGACGTCGTGTTTCTTTTCTCGAGACTTACATGGGATAGGCAGTGATCACGCGATTCCCTTCCAGGACAAGCCGTACACGTTTCGCCATGGGATTTCGGCGACGTCCACCATCGCGTCCTCCCACGAACCCCACCCGTTTTCCCATGTCGACAGTGTAGACCGTGCGGTTACGATCCATTTTTTTAGTGGTTCGCTGGCCTTGCTTGGCTCGTGTATACGCCAGGTCAATTGTTTTCAAGGCACCCGGCATCTCCCCATCGAATACTCCATGATTACCGGGCCGAGTGGATTGATCCTTCGTATGGCGACGCAGGTGTTCCAGACGATGCCCCTCGGCGCTACCGGGAGCATAAACAAGGCCGGCGGGTGAACGAAACTGGTCCTTGGCGAATTCCTGCAGCAAGCCATAGCGAAGATGCTGTGTTTGCGAGCTTTTTTGGCCATTGGTTTGCGAGACGGATGTCGCTTGCTGATTGTCGTTCGAGACCGAGTTGGGCGGGCCACGTGGTCCCCCGGTGGACGTCGGGGACGCGGTCGTTTCGGCTTGAGACTTCGGAGCGAACCCTGTGGTGTCAGGAGAGCTGCCGGTACTTTCCGCCAAACTGGCTTGCGTTACTTGTTGCGTTTTATCCTCGGCAGTGGTTGCCGAGGACTCCACGTTTGTACCGTTTCTGTCAGTCGAATCAATTTGATCGAATTTTTCGGCACTTGTGGGGTTGGAATCGGCGACAAGTTTCTGTGGTTTTCCATCCAATCCTTTCCGCTGTTCGATACGTGAATTAGTGTTAGATGTAACGGTTTCGTTTGAGAGTCTGGAATTGCCTGACAACGTTGGCAGTCGCCAGCCGAGTTGCTGTTGCAGGTAGGGTGTCAGCAGGGCATAGCCGCCGAGCATCAGCAGAACTGCAAGTCCGCCGAACTTCTTTTTTGACTTGTTCATGGGCTTTGCTTTTGGTGGTGGACTTTGGTGTGACCAGTCATGCAGAAGGCTCGGTTTTCTGAAATCGTATACGGCGTTACCGTCCGTTTTATAGCAGTGACTTGACTTATGGAAATATCACAACATGAAGAATTTAATTTTAATTGGGTGTGCGTTGCTCACGATGTGTTTGGACTTTGGTCCCATTCAGGCAGCTGAACCAAGTTGGTCGCCTGTGATTATCGCAACTGGCAACTACCGTCAACAGTTGGAAAGCACGCCTATCGTAAAGAGGCCTTACCGACCCTTCCACTTTTACGGCAACACGGTTCGCCGACGACATTATCGAGGCACTGCCGTACCGACGCCACGAAATATGGTCTCTGTCGGCCTGTTCCCCATTGCATTTGGGAGTCGTTGAAACTCATCGTGGTCTCTTGATACCCGGCGTCCAATCCCGTCAGTGCACTGGCGGGATTCTCAACCATTGGATCTGATTCTGCCGATGATCTCGTTGTGGGTCAATCGTGATGGATTTCGTCTCTACGATCGTTCCCTCGGTTTTACTGCAATGGTGCTTACCAATCAGCAATCACCCATCAGCAGAGGCGAATTGTCTGGCAGTTGTCGCTGCTTTTCGGGTGCTGGAGCACTCGTTGATGCGGCGACATGATGCGTTGGATTGAGTAATCCTAAGGATTAACGCTGGACAAGTGACTGGCAGAGCTTGCCAACGTGAGACTCTGTGAAAAGCAAATCCAAATCTGCCCCCCCAACATGCCCGGAACCCAGCTTTACTCGGGTGTCTTCTTGAGAAACTTATCTGTCGCTTGCTGATCAACCCGAATGTAGTGATCTCGCAACGGTGGAAAAACGTTGCCATGCAGTGTTTCAAAGTGCAGGTTCTTCGTAGCACGAACCGGCATGTGACAATTAATGCAGTTGTCGGCCAGACGCGCCCCCAGTTCATCCTGCATGCCACACTGCTCCTGCTGGTGACATTCAAGGCAGCGTTTTGAAAACAGAGCAAGCTGGCCCCTTTCATTTCGATGTGGGTCATGACACTCAACACAGCCCATTTCAGACTTCTTAAAGCAAGCACTCAAAGAAAGACGACCCACTTGATTGGTCGTGTGAACACCGTTGGGATCATCTTCTTCACCTTCCACAGTTTCGTAGTGGTCACTCAGTTTGTCCCCAGGACGAAACTGGAAAACCTGTTCGTTCTTGGGCACTTTGTTTGTCGTATGGCACTGCCCGCAAACCTCCATTTGAGCCTGTCGGGATAATTTGCTAGGCACCTGAACGTGTTTCGACTTCTTGTCGCCGGGATGGGATCGATGATAGTCAACGTGATCTTTTCCGGGCCCATGGCATCGCTCGCAGGAAATGCCAAGAATCATCGACTTGGGTGTGTAGTGGTTCTTGGTCTTGCGATAGTCCACATAGGTAACGTGACAATCAAGGCAGCCAGAGCGGATGGGACGGGAATAAATCACATCACCATCAAGAAAACCAGGACTGTTGATCCATGCATCACGGTCAGTCAGGTAGGTGCAATTCATCTGAAACAACTGATCACCATGCCAGTACAAATACGATTCCGCCATCTTGGATGACCCCATCACGAGGTGAAACGGCACCTCGAATCCCCAATCAAAGAAATTGACCGTCTGGAACAGTTGGTCTCCTCTCTGTTCCATCGTAAAAAAGACTTCCGGGGCACTGGTGTTCATGCGATTGTGGCCCTCGTCAAAAGAACCCGAGACTTCCTCGGGCAGGGCTAGGCGACTGGTGCGATGATGCGCTGTTTGGACGAATGATTGATGTTTCTCTGCGTGGCACTCCTGGCACGCATCGGCTCCCAAAAATCCAGGATTCGGATTCAGAGGCTCAGATTCAGCAGGTGGTAGCGGCAGACTTCCCGGTTCGAATGGAATCTGAACCCCGACCGTACTATCGGGTTTGCCGATGAACCAGAAATTTTCCTCCCGGTCGATCTCGGACACGAGGTAATCCGGAAGCTGCTGTCCTCGTCCCTGCTCGGCCAGCAAAGCCAGATCTGTTTTCGCCCGTTCTGATGCTGCTAACTCGGCCGATTCCCGCTTCGTCTTTCGCTGAACCAACGCATCCATATCCGCATCGTTCGGACCGTTATCGGCGGGTAACAACCAGAACCAGCAGCCGACAGCGGCAGCCAGCCCAGCCAGAACGACTAAGAAATTACGTTGCATCGAGCGATACTTGCAGGGAAAGGGCGGAGATTTGCATCCACAACGGTCTAGCTTACCGTCGATGCAAGCGAAATGTGACAGTTTCTTTTGAAGAAAACGAACTGCAGCCTGTGGCAGCTACGTAGTAGAACCACCAACGGTTCTGGAGAGTTGCCATTAGAATAGAATTATCGGCAATCACCTCTCCGAGAGCGGGTTACATTCAAGGAGCCTGATGAACACGACTGCCCTAATCATGGCTGGCATCAGCGGGATCGCGCTGGGTCTGCTTGCCTACCGAATTCTTCGCAACTGGAGTATTGCCATCGCGATACCCTTGCTGGTGATCGCTGGGGCCGCAGTTCTGATCCCTGAAAAGAAATTGCCCCTCGAAACCAGCCCCACAGTAGCAGTTGATCCCAACCTTCCAGATGACTCTGGAAAATCGGTGGCCGACAGCGCCGAGACAAGCATCATGACTCTCGCGAGCCTTGAGCATGCACGCCCGGTTGAAGTCTCTAAGAATGGCTACGTCGGTTCAGATGCCTGTATCGAATGTCATCAGGACAATCACACCACGTGGGCGGAATCCTATCACAGCACCATGACACAATTGGCAACGCCAGATGTGGTGATGGGGAATTTAGAGAGCGTTCGCTTGTCCTTTCAAGGTCATGATTATGAAATCCACCGTCAGGGAGACGTGTTCTGGGCAGATTTACCCGATGAAAAATTCCCCAATGTCAAGAGTAAACGCAAAGTTGTGCCACTGGTGATGAGTACCGGATCACACCACATGCAACTCTACTGGTGGGCGACTGGCGATGATCGAACCACGGGACTCCTGCCTTTTGTTTGGGTTGCCGAAACAGGGGAGTGGATCCCCCGGAATGCCTCATTCCTGCAACCGAACGTTGCGGTCTCACAGGAAATTGGTCGCTGGGGTCAGACCTGCAGTATGTGTCATTCAACCCACCGCCGAGTCAGATCGACCACTTCAGGCTCGTGGGATACAAAGGTTGCCGAATTTGGGATCTCGTGCGAGGCCTGTCATGGACCGGGACAGCCGCACATCGATCATCATCGACAACTTGCACTCGCAGTCACGAATACCAGCGATGGCACGTCCGAAATCAAGCAAGATCCAATTGCCAATCCCGAATCGATGGACAAGGTTCGGTCAGCTCAAGTCTGCGGTCAATGCCATTCTGTCGTCGAACTGACTGGTGGAAAAGAGGGAATCCAGCATTTGAATATGCATGGTCACGGTTTTCGTCCGGGTGGAGATTTTGCAGCTTCCCACAAAGTCGTGCGCATCGATGACCCTGACACGACCAAGGAAATCATGGATCCAAACAATCCCGCGGGAGCAAAATTCAATACGACGTTTTACAAGGACGGCATGGTGCGGGTATCCGGGCGGGAATACAACGGCCTGACCGACTCAGCCTGCTACAAGAAAGGCGAAATGACATGTCTTACCTGTCACCAGTTGCATCAGTCATCCCTCGATGACCGCCCCGTCAAGGAATGGGCCAATGACCAACTGAAACCAGAAGCGTTGAATGATCAGATATGCTTGGACTGTCATTCCGAGGACCAATACAACGACAGTCACACTCATCACGCCGCCGGTTCCTCCGGATCAAATTGCTACAACTGTCACATGCCTCATACCACCTATGGTCTACTCAAGGCAATCCGCAGCCATACGATCACCAGTCCCAACGTCGCGAAGGATGTGGCAGCCGGGCGTCCGAACGCCTGCAATCTTTGTCATCTCGATAAGACTTTGAAATGGACCGCTGAGAATCTGGAAAACTGGTACCAGATCGAACCACCCGAACTGGATAAGGACCAACGAGAGATCGCAGCCTCATTGCTGTGGATTCTCAAAGGTGACGCGGCGCAACGGGCCTTGGTCGCGTGGAGCATGGGCTGGCCTGCGGCGCAAGCAGTTTCGGGTACGAACTGGCAAATGCCATTCATATCGCAGTTATTGGATGATCCCTACCTGGCGATCCGATTCATTGCCCGTCGTTCGCTACGCAGCCTGGAGGGACTTGATGACTTGAAAGTGAATATGTACGGCCCCCCAGAAGCACGTCAGGCCGCCATCGCGGCGATTGCGCAATTCTGGTACGAGACGCAGGAAAGTTCAGTATCCAAACAAAGCGAACTGCTATTCGGCAAAGATGGACTGGACTTTGAACGTGTGCAGCGTTTGCTGCGTGAATGTGATAACTCACCTGTCGTTCTTGATGAGTGACACTGTACGGGGCGATCTCTGTGGAACAGATCCGACTAGCGTTGCGTCAGTATCGTCTATCCTTGGACAGCGAGATAACGATGGCGCCCTGACACATTCTCAAACACCTGTTGATCATTCGAGGGCCAATGGATTGTTACTTTGTCGATAGTCGTTTGATCACCCAAACCAATGTGGATGATTGACTCATTGGTACACATGTAGCCGTCACCCGCGATCTGCCAACCGGTCCATACCTGATCCCCGGCCTCGACTTCCACACGAGCCCCAATTGCATCCCGCTCTGAAACAGTGCCAACCAGTTGCCGGTCTCACTCTCATTTTGCAGCAGGGCGACAGGGTAATCGAGATGATTGGAAACCATGTCCATTTTGCCATCGCGATTCCAATCCAGTGTCGTCCGCGTCCGACCCAACTGAGGCCGCTGCCAATAGGCAGACAAAGAATCTGACGGTTGAAGCGTGAAACCGGCAGTTCCCCACGCAAAACAAAAAAGACCCGGTATCGCAGGATATTGGCCGCACCCGCCTGACTCGAGTCAGTACCAGTTTCCTCAATCTCGCCAGGGACTTCAATTGAAACAACAGTCCAGTTCACAACAAGCAGTGACCGATGACACGTGACATCAAACGGCACGCGAAATCCATTCTACCATCCAAACATGATTTGCGGCGACGATCCATGGACGGAACCCGCGAGGCTCAGGAATTCACAATGATCGAGACACCAAGCGGGTGGTGTGCGAGGGATCATTGGCCCAAGGCAAGCGCCTGTTGTCGTCCTTCACAACGGTGGAGGCAAGCAACCCGCTTCGAAACCAAGCGATCCATGGCCTACCGGCGGCCGTCCGGGAGAATGTTCGATTGAGGGGTCGTATGCAGCCATGAAAAAACCCCACCCGAAGACGGGTGGGGTTGATGTTTACTAACACCAGTCGGTGACTAGCTATTGATTGAGCTGTTCCTCAATGATTTCCTTAACGGCTCTGGTACCCAAGGCACCCCATAAGCCGTATGGGCTTTTCTGCCCCGGAGCAGTTAGTGGACCCAACCAACCAGGGTTGCCACCTGAGCCGCGTTCGATAGGTGGTGCCGTTTGATCTCCAGCTTCGACACTGTCTGTCATAAACACGACCGCACCGTCGCCCATCAGGATGTGAGCACCGCCTTGGTGTCGACTACCTGCTGACATGATGGACTCGTTGTAGTCGCCACCGCCTTTTTGACAACTTGGGCTGTTGGGCGGCAGGATTGTCATCATGCCCGTGTAGTGAGGTCGGAAGTCAGCCCAGCGTACACCACGCATCTGATTTCCACCTGTTGAAACGTTGGCAGACGGATCATAAAAGCTGGGGCGAGTCGGATCGATGTGACTGCCCGATGCACATAAGCTTGGGTTGGCGTCCCAAGCATTGCCAGCCACGTTTCGGGCAAAGTCAGCTTTAACTTCACGTTGTTGAAGCGACGTGCAGATTTCACCACAAGCGACGGTGTTCGAAAGTCCGTCCAATACATCGCGGAATTTCGAATTAGTACGTGGCCAGAAGAATCCACGCATTGACGCACGAGCACGTGTTGCCATCCAGGCGAGGTCTTTTTGTTTGTTGGCGTTGCCGTTTGAGTTGCTCTTGAAACCCCACTCGTTAACACCACCATCGCGGTTGCGGTCAATGGCGTCGCCGATGCAGGCTCCGTAGTTGGATCGACCCGTTCCCGGTGGACTGTAGCCAGGATCACTCGGGCAGCGGTACGTGGGAACCTGAGTCATCCACGGCACGTATCGTTCTTGCCAAGGGCAGGGACCCATCGCGGGCCACATTCCACCAATCACGTTTCCTGGCATGGTTTGCCCGGGATACACTTCAAGGCTCGGGTTGGAAATTTTTTGCCAGAGAGCTTGCTGTTCGGCGAATGGCAGAATGGGTACAAGGAAACTAAGGAAGTTTCGGTTGTAATTGTTGGTAATATTACCTGCGGAACCGCGGAAAGTACCTGTTCCCTGCTTGGGAAGTTGCTTGAAAGCGCTGTGGTAGTTGTGGATCGCCAAACCGATTTGCTTGAAGTTGTTACTACAAGACATGCGGCGTGCGGCCTCACGTGCAGCTTGGACTGCGGGAAGCAGCAAGCCGACGAGAACACCAATAATGGCGATCACGACCAAGAGCTCCACGAGTGTGAAACCTTTCTGACCGTGAACTTTTCTAATCATCATTAACTCCAAAAAGTGCATGAATCCAAAAAACTGGCGAAAATCGCCAAAAAAGTAAAAGCTGGTTGTTCAGAGTATCAGGAGTTCCCACAGGCTTCAACCAAAAAATTATTGGTATGCACCAGAACAGTTAACAAAATCCCATCAAAAACGGTGGTTTTCTTCCGTTGTTGTAAAGATTCGGTCTTAACTCCCCCAAGTTCGTTGACAGGTGAATAGCAGATAAACGAGCGTGTAGTCATCCGAGGGATATTTTGATCGTGCCTTGTCGGAAATTTCTCGAAATGTTGGTTGGCAGGTGATCGAAAGAGAAAAACATAAACAGAGCCAGCCGTTGGTTTTCGGTTCGGAAGCAGGATGGGCGAGATTTCCAAGCAAAATCCCCTCACGCATTCTCACCACAGACTCGATAGTCAGGCATCGATGAGATCATTCGCCCAGCGTTGAAACGAGCATGACTGGCAATACTTTCTGTAGGCACTGCTGGCTCGCAAGTTTGCCCCATATATTTCCGCTGCCGAAGTTGAAACTTTGGTCAGACAGGCTCTATGGCAGCGGTTGATTGGTGAGTCTTTCCAACCCCTCGCGTGCCAGTTGATCCGATGGATTGAGGATTAAGGCACTTTGGTAATGATTGACTGCCTGTTGAAGATTACCGACCTCTTCATAGACGGATCCCAGCCAACGATCGACCGGCTCCAGAAGAGGATCAATCTCCAGTGCAGTTTTGTAACAGCGAATCGCTTTGTTCAAGCTGTTGTTTTGCTCGTAGGCCCGTCCCAGGTTAACCCATGCCTCGGAGAGGTCAGGCCGGGCTTCAATTGCGTTGTGCAGGTAATCGATCGATTCACCCATGTCGCCGTTCAAGCCCGCCGCGATCCCTACATTCATGTAGGAGCTTGCATTGAGCATCGATTCATCGTGAACCGGCAGGTTGCAAATCACGACGCTTGCCAGCGTCGTTGCGACCGGCACACGGTAGCGTTTCCAATTTCGTGTTTGCAGTAATTGGCGAATCACTGGTAGACCGCCTGCTGCAAAAATTATCAGTAACGGAACCAGTGGTTCGCGATAACGCCCCAAGATAAAGAACATCACAATCGCAGCCACCATGACAACCGTTAACGCGTAAAACAGAGAGAGACGGCGCCATCGATGTCGGGTGACAAGGATACCCCAGACCGCCAGCGGGCCGAGGATTCCAAAATGCCAGATTGGTGTGAGCAGCTGCAAGGGCGTTGAAAAATCTCGGTAGACCCGCATGCTCTCGACGTCGGGTACTTCGAACCGGTTGAAAATCATGAGTGACTTGAGCATCACCAGTTGAACCCAGCGAACTGGATCCAGTTGAATTTCGTTATAAGATTTTTCGAACCAGAACCTCGATACCTGTCGTGAACTGAGTTCGCGGCCGGTTTCCTGTTCTGCCAGACGTTGAGCATCTGCACGTTCGTATTTTGGGGTCTCGTGACCGGGTACGAGGGGTCGGTACAGTCCATTGGATTGCAGGTTGTTGCCGATGTAGAAGTTGGGTCCAGCCTGAAAGGTTGTGGGCGACCATTCGCCACCAAGGGATGCATTTCGGGCGGCTACCGGTACCAATGTCAAGGCGAGCCCAAGTCCGTAACAGGCGATCGCTTTGACACGTCCAGAGCGGTTCGTCGGCATGTGCCAAGCCATCCAGAGCGGAATGATGGGAACCCAGAGCAGCGAATTTTCGCGAGTCAACACGAGCAGGCCGAGCGTCATCCCAGTGAGCAGGGAAAACTTTTTCGAGGTTCGGCGGCTCAGGAACGCACATTGAGCCAACAACAGACACAGAAGGAAGGAGGCCAATGCTGTTTTTTGAATGATGCCGTCGTAATAGATCGCAGGCGGGTACAGCGCATACATCGTGGCGGCGATTAGCCCGACACGTCGATTGAAGGCATGGCGACCTGCCAAACCCAACAGGTAGACACTCAATGTTCCCAAGAGGATTTGGAAGAATCGCATTCCAAAAACACCAGAGCCAAATCCCTTGATCAACACAGCCAGCGTGTAGGGATAGAGCGGGGCCTGATAGAACGTTTCCTCGCCATACCACTGTCCAGCAGCGATTTGCTCGGCCCAGTCGACGTAACCTCGGGCGTCGCCCATGAGTTGGACAATTGTGGGGAGTTCCACCGTTTGGAGAAGATTGATCAACCGTAAAAAAAATGCCACTGCGCAAATGATGCCCAGTAGCATTCCATGAGTAAATTTAGGTTGATTTGAAACGGACTCTGGATCGTTAACTGAACTCGCAGCCTCTCGGGGGCGGCGAGTTACGGTCGTGTTCCCCGTCCGCACGGTACGCTTTCTTTTGCGTTTACCCATTGTCTTGCACAAATCACCGGCGTGGCGGTTTGGCCGCTAGCGACAATGCCTATTCGTCACCTTCTTCAACTCCATCCATTTCGGCTTCGTAATCAGCTTCTTCCTGTTCGGTCATTTGCGGAGTATCAGTTTCGATCAGGGTTGTTTCGGTCGTTCCGCCACAGCCCGACACAAAAGCGATCGAAAGGGCAAACAGCATAGCAAAAAGTGTACGAGTCATTTTTTCATTCCAGATGGATTTTGATGTGGATTTTGATCAATCACCGTATGTTGATCGAGTCTGACGACGCTGGCAAGGACCGGTTCAATATTTTGCCCGTCTATTTGTGCGTCTGGCACCAATCGTGTTGTTGGCGAACTCTGTCCGAGCCAGATTGAGTCCGCCAAGCCCGCCTGCGAAAGCGAGCCTGATTGTTCAAAGCAGGAGGACAGGGTTTGGAGCAACCATAGGGGTGTCGACCAGCATGGCTGGAAGACCATTCCCGCGAGGACCTCCAAGTTGGTTGAAAACAACGAGACCAAAGCAGCGAGAGAAACAGGACGAACCAGACGATTCGCAGTCAACGGAGCAGTCTTGGTATCGATTTTCTCTGCTGAGACTGTTTTTTTCCTGAAAGTGGCAGATTTGCCAGTTCTGGTTGGGCGATTTCTTGCTGGATGAGACGGCTGGGAATCTTTGGAACCTAGTTTTGTTTCATGGACGCCTGCTGTACCGCAGTGCGGAGAAAGGGCGGCCAATGCTGCGAAAATCAGGGGGAATGCAAAACTGCCTGTGCGAGAAATGTCCAATCCGATCAGGCATGACAAGACGCAGCCAGCGGCGGCGGCGCTCAAGGGCAGGCTGCCAAACCGCGTATTTTTTTTGCAAACTTGTCCTCGGTGTCGATGTGGTACCCAGCAGGCTCATGTCGGCCGGTTCCCATTGGCATAGCACCGCAACAATTTTGCGAGTAACTCGCCTGCTGGTGCCGGAGTTTGGATCAGGAGTAGCGGTTAGGCTCGGTGCGTTCATCAACAGCTGGACTTAGCGACAAATGACGCAGGTGACTCAAGTACGCTGAGTTCGCGTCACCAGAAAGCTGCGATCACCCCGAGTCACATAAATTGCGTCTTCGTCCAGACGCTTGCACAGGTTGACCAGGAATTCGATCAGCAGATCGAATTCCGATTCAACGTGGAATGAAACTTCGAATCGCTCCATCACGTCGTGAACAGGAATGTTCTCGTGATTGACCCAGAAGCCTTTTACAGGTGTCGGGGTCTGAGTGTAGGCCTGATAGCGATGCATCAGATACTCGTGAATCGATGAGCGGGCCGGCTGCAGGTTTTCGTAGAATTGAGGATCGTCCAATTTGTACGATGGCACATAAAAAACAGTCATCTTTCCAAGTTCATGAAGATGAAGCGAATCAGACATCTTGCCATTCCTTGTGCTGCAAGTTGCGATCGCTCCGTGCGTCCTGACATGACATGTTGCGATCGTTGTCGGGTACAGGAACGTTCCGTTGGATTACCTGTAACCGGGATGTGGGCTGGGGAGCGAACTCCTTACAGCCAACGGTTTTCATGACTTTACCATGCGGCTGATCGCCTTGAATTCAGGTCGATCGGCTGTCTGCAACCACTCGAACAGAACCGATTCGACACTGATCAGGGTGGCACCGCAATCACGCATGCGATGGAGCGCAAGATCATGGTCCAGCGAATGACGCGCTGCGACTGCTTGAACCGCAACAAATGGGCGGATCCCTTCAGCCAATAAATCAAGGACCGTCTGCAGTATGCAGATGTGCGTTTCGATTCCAGCGATGACAATTTGGTCCCGACCTGCTTGCAGCCAAGCATCAATTGACTGACGACAGACGGCTGCCGAGAAATCGAATTTTTCTTCAGGATTCGGGAAATCGCGGCGCAGTGATGGGATCAAAGGTCCCAATCCCCGTGGGTATTGCACCGTCGCTGCGGCGGGAATCGACATCTGCACTGCCGCATCCACCAATCGACGCACCTCGGTTTCAACCGTCGTTGCTGCGGGAATCACCGGGCACAGTTTTTCCTGCAGGTCGATTACCAACAAGGCACTGCGGTGTTCATTCAATCGCAGTGGCGAGGGAACGTGCGGCATCGCTATTCACCCCCTGATTTTTTCTTGTTTTGGCTACCCTTGGTTTCTGTTTTTTTAGAATCTGATTTGCTTTTTTCACCACCCTTGTCCGCAGATTGGGACTTCGAGTCTGCCGCGGCTGCTTTCTTGTAGCCCTCACTGCGGTAGTCTGTCTGGTAGAACCCGCTGCCCTTGAAAACGATGGCCGCGCCAGTGCCAAAGAGTCGTTTCAGCTTGTTCTTGCCACACTCAGGGCACTTTTTCTTGATAGGGTCATTAATGCCCTGAAACAATTCCATCGAGTGGCTGCAGGCATCGCATTCGTAATCGTAGGTCGGCATGGCAGATCAGTTCTTCAGCTTTTTTGATGGAATCACAGCGTGATATATGTCACGTCCCGATTCCTCGAACCTTAATCCATTACGCACCTTTTTTCCACGGGTTGAGTCCTGTATCCGGTGTCAATCGGCAGCCCAGAATGGACTTCAATGGGGGCGGGAAAGGTTCTCTGGCCGCTCGGTCGAACCGGCAAGCCAGGTTGCCATCGTCGGCTCAGACTAGAAAAACGTGTGAAAATGGGCTGTCAGAGAGGGCAGCTCGCATGTCATCCATCAGGTTTCAGGACTGTGGGAAATGATGCCCTGATTGACTGCTCTCTGGCAATGGCTGTGACCTAGCCTTTCAGTCCCGCAGGGTTCTGAGCCTGTTGCTGGACTGGTTGCTCTTGTTGCTGACCCTGTTGCTGAGCGGGCTGCTGGCCAAATTGGTGTCGGTGAATCTTCCAGTTGGCAGGTGGTTTCTCAGGAATGAAGTTTCCGACAAACTTGGCAAGTCCGGCACCAATCGCATTCCGCTTGATGTCCCGAAACTCGTAATGGTCCCACTTGGGTGCGGTCTTTGGATGAAAGTTGGGAGCATACATCAACAACGCATGGGGTTGGTATGTTTTTTCGTTCAGGGCAATCTGCACAAGTTTGTATTGGGCTCGTAGCTCTTGCAGTTTGGGCCACGCCTCGACGACGATAATGTCAGCGTTGGGCGATGCGACTTGACGTACCCAGTAACGCTCCTGGATTTGTTTTGCATCGAGATTGAATACAAACGGTAAGGGACCATTGACGATGTTCTTTCCCTTCATGTTTTCCGGTAAGTCCTGAATCCTGCACTCTTGTTTGCTACGATCAAATTCAATCAGTTGCTGACCGTTGCAGACCCAGTGTTCGCCGAACTGATTTGGTTGTGGTTTGAATTCGGGCTGGTTCTGTCCGTTCATCCCGGCAAAGAAGACAAGCTGTTCTGTGCGGAACAGACCTTTGTCTGGTTCAGCATATTTGATGATGCCATCTGCTTTGGTTGCCGGGACATTGGTCGGCGCCGCGAAGTGGTCGTAATGCCAACGCAAGAATCGGCATTCAAGCGTTTTCATTGATTGGCTTTGCTGTTCCCATTTCGCCAGAACTTCCTGAAGCTGGGCTTGAGCCGCCGGGCTCAATGGTGGGAACGGCTGCTGGGCCGCCGTGTTTGGGTTCGCCGTGTTTGGGTTCGCCACAGCCTGGTTTTGCTGGGCTGATCCGGTCTGTGAACTAAGAACGATCACCAAGGTAACGAGAGTCAGTCGCATCATCCGTGACGCCTGCTTACTGTGCGTGAAACTCATAGTCGCTAGCAAACAACAGCGGCGACCTGTCGGGATAGTAGCAATGGAGTTCCCTACAGGGAAAGGGGAATTGCTGACTGAAAAGGCAGCTTTCGCGTGAAATTCGCACGCTGGAATCAGAGAATGAGGGCAACGCCGTTGAGTCCGCAAAGTTTTCCGATTATTCGGGTGATGCGGGTGCGGATCGACTGCCGATTCTAAACGAATACCCTCGGTGCCTTGGGTGTGGAATTGCATGCGCGGAGTTTTGGGCAAGGGATTTTGGTTGATGAGCAAATATTCGCGGCGACAGTGGCTGATTTCGGCAAGCGTTCTGGTGATCCCCGGGTTCCCATCCATGGCGTGGTCGGATGAGACTGTCGAAGAGAAAATTGCATCCAGACCCTTGATTGGCATGCCGGTCACCTGCCGCACCATTCCACTTGGTCAGGCAGGAATTCGTCGCGTGGTGACAGCAATCGCGGCAGACCCACGGGGTGAGTATGTTGCGGCGGCAGGCGATGACTACCGCATACGAATTTACCGCACTTCAGATTTAAAAGTGGTCAGGACTCTGGTGGAGCATGGGGATCTGGTTCGCACCCTCGCCTTTGATCCAACCGGGCAGCAATTGGTCTCAGCGGGTAATGACGGACGATTGATTCTGTGGAATCGGGACGATGCCTTTAGCTTCATCCGCGAAGTCAATGGGTCACCTGCGCTCACCGAAGTCACGTTTGCCCCGGATGGTCGGGGGTTGGCGGCGGTTGGTTTCGAAAGTGAAGTTTTTCTACTGGAAGGAAGCAGTGACGAACGTATTTCGTTGCAATGTTCCTGTCAGGATCTTCGAGCGGTCAGGTACCGGGATGACTCAGAGGTTTTGGCTGTTGCCGGTCGTTGCGGCAATTTGCATCTGTTTGATCGCGATACCCGGCAGTGCAGCGAGCACCGATTGCATGCTGGACGGATTCGCGATGTAGCGTTTCTTCCCTCCTTGAACACAGCGGTATGTGTCGCGGAGGATGGCGAGGTGACAGTGTTTGATACGGAAAGCAAGCAGTTGATTCAACGCATTCGTGTGACAACCGGCAAACTGTTCGCTGTGTCGGTTTTGAATTCAGATCTGATTGCGGTGGCTGGCTCGGACAATGTGATTCGTGTCATCCACTTGAAGTCGGGTCAAGTGGTTCGCCGTCTTGAGGGGCACTCGGGTAGTGTGAATGCCTTGGCTGCACAGGGCGGATTACTTTTTTCGGGCAGTTATGACGCGACATTGAGGCGTTGGTCCATCGCGGATATTGTCGCTGGTCAGCAGCGGATTGCGGAAACCGGACCGACGATTGATCGATAGCTACTGCGGATTGCAGTAGAAGAAACAGAAATGCGACAACCATCGGGCACACGGAGGTGCCAGCGTGATTTGGAAGCCAAAGCGGAATCGGTATCGCGGTCGCGCAAGTGGTACTGATGTATTGAAGCGACGATCACGCGGCCCCGAGCATTTGGAGCCGAGGAGGTTGCTGGCTGCCGATCCGGTTCATGTGGGGATCGTCTATTTGGAAACCGATTATCTGGAAACGGATCAAGACATCGGGGGTGACTCGAACGGCGACAGATTCATCCTTTCGTTTACCGGGGGTGTTGCGGATACAAAACTGACTGAAGTTCGTATCCACACCGACAAGGATGGTGACGGTCTGAGCGTTGGTGACCCCATCTATGACATTGAAGCGGGTAACCGGGGTAAAAGTGGTGCTCACGATTTTCAAATCGTGCGTGTGCTCACTCAGGATGGACAGCAAGTCAATGCAACTGCCACGGTCGAAGATGGTGGTCAGGAACTCGTGTTGCGACTGTCCGATTTTCGTGCCGGAGATCGGCTTGAATTTTCCATTGATGTCGATGAGATACTGCGTAACGCTGCTGATCTTGAGGTGTTCAATGATCGGCTGGATGTAATCACTTCGGGACAGGAGTTTCAGGATTCGATCCTTGAGGTGACTCTGAACGCACCTAATTATGAAACCAGTCACGCGGATGCCATTTTCTTGAATGGTTATGGTGACCCTGTTGAGGCGTATGGACTGAATTTGCCTCCCGATCAGGGAGACGATATTGATAGTCGGCCTGACCGATCAGCTGCGGCAATTGTAAGTTTGACCCAAATACCAAAACCGATTGAGATCTCTGGCCATGTTTGGCTGGACAATGATCTGGATTCCAACCGGGAATCTGGTGAACAGATGCTGGAAGGGGTTGAAATCTCGCTGTGGCGATTGTCGCTGTCGGGTGATTACACCGACACTGGGCATCGCGCGACGACGGGGGCAGACGGCAAATATCAGTTTTCCAAGTCGCTGGGGCTGCAACCGGGACAATTTCGTTTGGTAGAGGCACAGCCAAGTGATTTGATCAGTGTGGCTGCTCTCGCTGGCACCATGAACGGAAACGCGGTTGGTCAGGTTGAGTCGGTGGACGTGCTGACTCAGCTGGCGATGCCCAACGGCGATTCGTCAGCACTGAATTACGACTTTGCTGAGGCACAGCCTGCTGCGCTGTCCGGTTTCGTCTATCTGGATGCAGACAATAGTGGTATCCGTGACCCTGATGAGTCAGGGATTCCCGGTGTCCGCGTGCAGTTGGTGCCGATCAGCACGATCGCACCCCAGGCAATGCTGGTCATGTCCACTGGAGTGGATGGATCCTATTCTTTCACCGATCTGTCCCCGGGACAGTATGAAGTCATTGAATTGGATCAGCCGGATGATTTGTTTGATGGGTTTGACAGCGCAGGTCAGGTGGGTGGCACGACTGTCGGTGCCGCGCAGAACCCAGGTGACCGGATTGCGTCGATCAGTCTTGCTGGTGCAGACATTGGGACGGAGTACAACTTCGCCGAGATCTCTGCTGGGTCGCTGGCTGGCATGGTCTATCTGGCAAGCCCCGACAATGATTGCCATGAACAACAAGCCCGTGTGGAATCAACACCTCTGGCCGGGGTAGAAGTTGCGTTGCAAGACATTCGTGGCGTTCTTGTTGCACAGACCAGTACGAATGCTGACGGCAGCTATTTTTTCAATGGCGTCCCGGTTGGTAACTATCGCCTTGTGCAGTTCACGCCAGCCGGTCTGATCGACGGAGATTCCCACGTCGGAACGATCAACAACATACGCGTTGGTACCAGCATCGATGGTACGCTGATCCACGGTGTCACCATGACACCTGGTGGGATTGGCGTGGAGTATGATTTTTGCGAGGCATTGCCAGCTTCCATTAGCGGTCATGTCTATCACGATGAATCCAATGAAGGGCGACGCGACAGCGGCGAAATGCCAATCGCCAATGCTGAGGTCAGTTTGGTTGATACTGTTGGCAGGATTGTCGACACGGTGAGCACAGACGCCGATGGGCGTTACGAGTTCGACGCCCTGAAGCCCGGTGTGTACTCAATTTTGGCAACTCAGCCTGCCGGTTACTCTGACGGGATCGACAGCGTCGGGACGATTCAAGGGCAGACGGTTGGCAGCAGTCATCTGAATGACCATTTCTCTGAAGTTCACCTGAAGCAGGGTCAGGATGGAATCGAGTACAACTTTGGTGAGGTATTGCCAGTTTCATTGGCAGGCCGTGTGCATGTCGATACAGATGGCGATTGCCAGTATGACGATGGCGAGCCAACATTGTCCGGAGTGATGGTTCGATTGTTCGATCATCATGGGATCGAAGTCGAACAGACACTTACTGATGCCGATGGGCGGTACGCCTTTGTCGACCTGCCACCGGGCGTTTATACGATTCTTGAAAATCAACCAGATGGCTACTTCGAAGGCGGAGCCACTGAGGGGAGTGTTGGCGGCATTGTGTTGGATGCCAGTCGTATCGGGAACATTGTTCTGGCTTCGGGCGAGCATGGCGTGGATTACGATTTTTGTGAGTTGTTGGGGGCTGAACTCGCGGGGACTGTTTTTGGTGACCTCGACGGCGACTGTCGTTTTGATGAGAGTGAAACAGGAATCGCAGGCGTTGCACTGGATTTGTATAATGAATCGGGACAGTTCGTTGGCCAGACATTGACGGATGCCAACGGGACCTATCGGTTCTCAGGGTTGGCTGCGGGGTTGTATTCGGTGCGTGAGACCCAGCCTGCGGGTTGGCTCCAGGGGCATCAAGCCGCTGGTAGTGCGGGTGGGAACGACGCTGCTGCTGATGTGATCTCTGACATCCCCATTGGCTGGGGAGACCGTTTGAATAATTACGATTTCTGTGAGCTGCTGCCCGCTTCCGTGGAAGGGATGGTCTGGCAGGAAACGAATTCCAATCAGACCTTCGAGGCCGGGGAAATTCCCATTCCTGGCGTGCTGATCGAATTGATCGGATCGGTTGGCGATGTGCTTGAAACAACGGAAACTGATCCACAAGGAAAATACCGTTTTGATCACATGATGCCGGGCGTCTATTCAATTCGGCAAACACAGCCCGACGGTTTTTTTCATGGCGGCCAAGTCAGTGGTGATCAGGGCGGAGACGATACCACGGATGACTTACTTGTCGGTTTGACCCTGGCGATCGGTACCGAAGGCAAAGGATATAACTTTCCCGAAATACCACCCGCATCACTGAGTGGGTTTGTGTTTCAGGATGGAGATACCATTCAGTTGTCGGGCAGGCTGCAACCTGAATCATTGCGACAATATCGTGACGGCTTATTGACAATCGATGATTTGCGAATCGAAGGGGCTATGCTGGAACTTCGTGACGCGTCAGGGATGTCGGTTGCTGCCACCGATTCATTACCGGGGCACTATGACGGCGATTTGGTGTTGGCGTCGACTGATGCTGAGGGGTTCTATGAGTTTACCGGCTTGCGCCCCGGGATCTATCACGTT
>Ga0315334_10000333_pt1 | contig 28928 bp, 20 predicted proteins | sample M150034915metaG_FD_205555 | JGI IMG/M metagenome (GOLD analysis project Ga0315334, IMG submission 205555) | Ammonia-oxidizing marine archaeal communities from Monterey Bay, California, United States - M1 500m 34915 | ecosystem: Environmental > Aquatic > Marine > Intertidal zone | place: USA... | reverse complement strand
AGCCTGCTCCATACTTGAGCAACTGCTCAAAAGCAGCTTCACGAATGACTTCATCGTCTTCCACAAGACCAGCTTTCACAAGCGTCTGTACAGATACCGAATCACGAAACTTTCCCAACAACTTGACCCACATCAATCGCATTTCACGACTTTGATTTCCTCGCTCGCGTGACCCATCAAACTGTTCAGCAATCGCACCCGATGCAAGTGGGTCATCAATTGCCAATAATGTGGCCAACGCCTCTGGCGACTTCTTTGTGTTTTTTTGCACCGACATCACCAAACGTTTAACTTCCTTGATCCACTTCTTGGCATTGACGTTGGACGCATCCTGATAGTCTTCAATAGCAACTGACTCTGGAAGTTCCCATCGACCCGCACTTGAGATCATCCCTCGCCCACGCATCAAGTCCGACGTTTGAATCCACTTGCCATTCTGCTTTTTGAAACCCAGACCCGCTCGAGCCTTGGCGTGTTCGGGATCCAAGGCGATCGCACGCCTGAGGTGATGGATTTTGTAATGCCGTGAATCCCCCGGCACATTGGAACTGGTAACACACCAAATCGCCAACTGGTACTGCAATTCTGCATCGTCGCCAGCAAGAGCAACTCTCTGCCGATAAGTGGCAAGCTGATCAGAATCGACAACTCTCCGAACACGACTCGCTGGAATGGCAACCTGAATCTCATCGTCAACGCGAACAATCACGGAGTCTGGCTTGCGACTGACCTCGCCAGTCAGATGCCCCCCGCCCGACAACTCGACCGTATCCGCAGACACGAAGCTGGCGAGACAGCATTCAGCAATGATTGCGATGCAAATCGAGCGAACCATCATCACGAAATCCCTTGCAATAAACTAACAACCTTCGGCTCCTCAAAGAGCAGCTTTGAGGCGAACCGGAGGGAGCAACTGATCCCCACATCGGTAATTTAGCCTTCTCATCTCCACGTCGGGCCCAAAAAACCGGCCCAAACGCACGAAATGGCTTCGTTAACCTCAAAATCGTTCAACAAGGAACAAACGGTTGACGATAGATACTTGACTAAAGGGGTCCTATTTGTACTATATCACAAAAGCAAACCATTTACTGTATTCCCAGCCATGTCCGCTCGGCCGAAACCACTGATGAACGTCCCCGTACCGCCGGGTAATTCTGCTCAGCCAGAATCCAAACTGCCCACCGCTCCGACGCTAAAAATTCTCTCACCAGACTCAGATGAGCCGCGAGGGGCCTTGGCAGCCACGCCACCCTTGCCACCAACCGACTCGCTTTTGGAGGAACTGGACCGCGAGAGTCAGCGATTGGAAACCGCGTCACCGAAAGAAATCCTGAGTTGGGCGGTCCAAAGGTTCGCACCCAAGTTCACCATGGCAACCGCTTTCGGACCTGAGGGAATGACCATCATTCATATGTTGGCCGAAGTTGCGCCCGAAACACCGATCTTTAATTTGGATACCGGTTACCAGTTCAAAGAAACGCATGAACTGAGGGAACGCGTCAAAGCAAAGTACGGCATTGAAGTTGAGTACAAACTGCCAGAACTGACGATCGAAGAATACGAGTCTGCGAATGGCGGCCCCGTCTACAAGTCGAATCCAAATCAATGTTGTTTCGACCGAAAGCTGAAGGTTCTTCATGAGTCCGCCAAGGGTCATCACGCTTGGGCCAGCGCAATCCGCCGCGACCAAAGCCCCGACCGTGCCAAAGCTCCTATCGTCGGCTGGGACCGAAAGTTTCAACTCGTAAAGATCAGCCCGCTGGCAAATTGGACCAAAAAGGATGTTTGGTCTCTGATCACTGCAGAAGACATTCCGTACAATCCACTTCACGACCAAGGTTATCCAAGTGTTGGCTGCTGGCCTTGTACACGTGCCGTGCTGCCAGGCGAGGATGAGCGTTCTGGTCGCTGGAGCGGATTCAAAAAGACCGAATGCGGTCTTCATTCTTCCTAATTGGCGGAGACGTTTAATGGTCATCTCCGCTCGTGTTCACTACGCTTGCCTTGCCATGCTGGAATTGGCAATTCGAAGCGACGAAGGGACTCCCGTGGCGATCCGGGAAATCACCGATCGGCACGGAGTCCCAGGTCCCTTTCTGGTACAGATTCTCCGTACCTTGCGGGCATTGGGCTGGGTGCAAAGTATCCGCGGCAGCCAAGGTGGTTACCGCTTATCGGTTGATCCTGCAACCATCACACTGCTGGACATTGCCGAAGCGGTTGGCTCCCAAGAAGCAGGGTGCCGCACAGAAGCCCACTCCACCCCCATCGCTGAGATGCTGCAGGAACGTTGGGACGATGCTGCCGACGCGTCACGTCAGATTCTCCGTCAGGCAACACTCAGCGGCTTGGTAGAGCAGGCGAGACACGGTGATGCCACGATGTTTTATATTTAGCAGCCGGCGTAACATAATCAGGCCGTCGTTCTATTTCCGTCACGGCATTGCTTGCCCCACGACGCGAATGACGCTCAGGTCGTTGACCGTGGACGCTATTTCTTTTTGCCGCTTGGGCGTTTTCTTTTGTTGGGCTTTTCAAAAGAAGGTTCGGGTTTTGCCACCTGACTTCGGATGCGTTCCGCCAACGACGGAGATTTCACGGCGACGGCACCCTCACCACCTTCCAAAGCAGCTAAATCAAAGTGGTTCTTGGTAGGCAGGGTTCGCTTGACGATCATTCGTTCACAGATGCCCCAGCAACTACTGGTAATAAAGTAGATGCATAGTCCTGCGGGAACGCGGAAGAAGAACAGCCCCATCATCAGAGTCATGATGTTCATCATTTTCTGCGTCATGGCCGTTTGCTCGTCAGTGGCCGGCGGCATAAACATCTTCTGCTGAACCAGGTAAAGCACCACCACAATCACTGGCAACAGATTGAAGTAGGGCCCTAGCCATCCGGTTCCTCGGCCGGAAAGGTAATCCCACAGCCAATCGCCCCAATAAGCGAGCTTATCAGGGCCTGCAAGATTCGAGGCCCAGTCGCTGAAACTAAATGCCGGCTGTTGTCGCATTTCAATATCGACTGACAATGTTCGATAAAGCCCGAGAAAGATCGGAAGCTGAATGAACATGGGTAGGCATCCGGCCAACGGATTCAACCCAACGCGCTGCTGCAATTCACGCTGCGCCTTAAGTTTCCCCTCCATATCGTCTTTGTATTGCTCGGTAATTTTCTTCAGCTCAGGGGCCAATTCCTGCATTCTCTGGGCGTTGACAGCTGCTTTGCGGCTAAGCGGAAACATGCAACCACGAACAATCAATGTCAGCAGGATGATGGCGAGTGCGTAGTTTCCAACGCCCGACAAAGCATGCAGCAGTTGGCCCAGCAATTTGGCAATCGCAGAAAACCAACCGTAATAAATGCAGTCCTGCAAGCCATAACGTTCCAACAATTCAGGATACTTGGGACCGGCAAACAGTCTCAATTCCTGACGCATTGATTTGCCCGGAGCGAGGGTCTGGCTAAGACCATTGAGGTAGAAGGTTGAGTTGACAGCCCGTTCTTGATGCCTGATTATCGAACTTGGATCTGAAGCGATACCAGCCCCCGCTCGCTCAAAAGTGGTCAGAAAGTCCTGACCTTCGGGAGGCACGTAAGCGACTGTAAAGTACTGTGAGTCAACACCGACATAACTCATTTCCCGATTTGCTACGTCGCCATCGTCAGCAAATAACAACGGTGTCATCCCAAAACGGGGCAGGGCAGGATCAGCATTCGGTCGTTCTTCGTTCTTGGCAGCTTTCAGCAATTCGAATCCACTAACCAATTCATGTCCGGCTGATTTTGTCTTGACAACAATATCACGAGCCGCCGCTCCACCCCAATTAGGGCTGATTTTGGTGCTGTACCACCAGCCTTCCAACGTGATCCCGTTGGCACCTTCAAGCCTGATGCTGATGTCCTGTTCGGTTTCACTCAGGTTGTCTACCTCAATGTCCATGTCCAAGGCATACGATTTCTCGGCCAGACTGTAAGAACGGCTAATCCGCAAAGCACTGCCACCGACGGCCGCCATCTCTGCCTGCGTTAACTCGACCGTGAATGAAGCCGCTGCGTCCTTCGAAGTGGTGTCCCAATTCAATTCCATCGGATTGGTCAAACCAGGCAGCGAGAGATTCGTTGCACCAATCTTTTTCTTGTTCACTTTTGCCAAAGTCAACAAACATGACAGCCGGGAAAGATTGCCAATGATCTGGTCCGGCCCGCCATCCCGCGCTAAACGTATGAGATCGAGGGGATGTTCCGTCAGAACCGCCTTGAGTGTCAGAATTGATCCCGAACGGTTCACCTCAACTTCGATGCTTTGGTCGGGGTGCGTCGCGGACATCATCGTCACCAAATCATCTCGCATCGCGACAACTTTGCCGTCGATGCCGACAATCACATCTCCAACCTGAAGACCGGCGATCTCGGCAGGCGTTCCTGGCCCAACCACATTCACGCTCACGCCGTCCGTGTCGGTCAAATCGGAACCGGCAAAGTACCCGAGATAACCACTGCTAACGTCGACCCTGCGATACTTCAACCCGCCGCTACTTTCTCTCTCAGTGAGTTCAAGACGTTCGACACCGCCGCCCTTGCTGCACAGAGTTACCAGCATGTAGTAACCGGCCTCAGGGTCCATCGACCCGACTGTCAGCCACTCCGATTTTTCTGGTCTTGGGGCAGCAACCTCGGTTACCGTGTCAGCTCCGCCGGTTGATTCCGTCGGATCGCTCTCAGAACTCCCGGATACTTCACCTGCCTCTTCATCCACAGCTGGAACACCGGCTTGATCAACCGCGGGCGCTTCAGCAACGACAGGATCCTGATTTTCCTGCGGGGGAGCAAACCTCGACCGCAGTGTGATGTACACCAAGAAAAACGCCGTTGAAGCGACGATGAACGTGAGCAGACGACGTTCCACAATCAGTCCCAGTTCTAGCGGGGTTTTAGGGCAAGACAAAGCTGCATCGCAGACTTCGGCCGAATCCGCGAATCGCAGACATCGGCTGACAATTCAGTATTCTGGTCCCCAAAACAAATCTTGGGAAGGTGGAAGCCTTCAGGCATCACCAATTGCGACTAAAAGTGCGGCAACAGGTGCCTATCAAAGAAAATCACCCCATCTAAGATGGGGTGAAGTTAGCCTTTTTGCCGATGCAGTCACCTGCAATCAGGGACGGGTTGCAACTTCCAGCGGAGGCACGACCCCCAAGTAAGCCATCAAATCGCTGATTTCCTGCAACGTCAGATCATCCAACAGTCCGCTGGGCATGATGCTGCTAGTACTCGGCAGAATCTGATCGATCTCCTTCTCCTGAATCAGGAACACCTCATTATTGGCATCACGCAGTTCAATATTCTGATCGCTGCGTTGGCTTATCAAGCCACTGATCACCCGACCATCAAGAGTCAATACCCGCTTGCTGGCGTACTGGTCGCTCACGACGTGCGTCGGAAAGAGGGTCGATTCAAGGATCTCGCGTTTCGTGTAGCGGCGTCCAATTCCAGAGAGTGATGGACCGATGGCCTCACCGTAGTTCCCGAATTGATGACACTGTGCACACTTCGCTTTGGTAAACGCAGTTCGACCATGAACTGGATCACCAAACCGCCCCGTGTCACTTTCCAAGTACTCAACCAATTGCTCAAGGTCCCAGCGAGATTCGGCCGGATCGGGCAATTCAGCAGGCACACGATCCGGGTTTGTATTCGCATACCATTTCTGCCACGGACGCATGGATGTTGCGGCTTTTTCAGGCCGCTGCATTCCTGTCCAATGCTCCAGCAATCCTTCAACATTTTCGAATCTCGAACCTTTCTTTTCTGCTCGGACGCCCAGCAGAATTAACTGGCGAATTGCCATTGGATCGTCCGTAGCCACGTCAACTGACCGCAAAGCCTTGATGACTTCCGCAGCCGTTTCATCCTCCAATACGTTCAGGCTTCGAACCAGGTAGTCCCAATTGTCACCCTCGGGTTTTTGAGCCAATGCCATGGCTACCACGGCACGGCGTTCTGGCTCAGTACGCCAAAGCCCTCTCAAGTAAGCACTTGATGCTTCGTCTTTCGCCGTGGCAAACATCGCGACAATTCCTGTCCGAAGACGTCGTTCGATATCACCAGGCTTTGGACTGGCGATCAATTCACGATCGAGATTGCGAAGCACTTCCGCGGTTGATGCGTCGATGGGTCGGGGCAATCGATAAATCGCTGCCAAGGCCGCATTTCGCCATACAGCACCCTGTTCAAGAATCGCCATAACGTCCTGATCCGAAAGAGACTTTGCAAAGTCACGTGTTGCATTCATCAAATACATGGACAACGCATTCGACTTAGCATCATTTGCCGCATTCTCGTAGTACTTCAAAATTTGAAAACGTTGCTCCGCTGTCCAATCGTGCGAGAAGAACTGCAGGCACATTGCAACCAGAGTACGATTCTCTTCAGAATCATCACCACTAATGTATTCCAAAGCTCTTTCAGCGACACCATCTGCCTGAAGATAAGCAGCCAGACGAATCAACTCGTGATTCATGCGGGAATCACCTGCAGGAAACTCCTCCGCAATCTGGTCTCGCAACGCAGTCACCTTTTCGGGTGCAATTTCTCCTCGATGAAGTGCTACCTGACAGAGTCGCAGCGTGTCGGCAAAGTTGGCATCACTCAAGAATTCTGTCATCAGCTCACTGCATCGGTTCAAAACCTTCATGCAGGTTTCCTTCGTGGGATCCGCATTGACCAGTGCCAACATACCAACCAAAGCAATACGCGGGTCGCTGTTAGCAAGCACCTCATCCTGCCAAGTCTCAACAGGCATTTTTTCCAATAATCGGCGGGCGACAAAAACAAGTATGCGGTCGTCGTCTGCGAGCAACGGAAACAGATCTTCGGTTGTTTCCGGCAAGACATCGCTTCGCAACATTGCCTCACAAGCAACACGCTGAACACGAGGGTCACTGTCAGCGAGCATCGCGATCAGGCGTTTCTGACTTTGTGCATCGGGATGCAGTCCCATCATGAAAGCTGCTTTGGCACGCACCATCTCATTTTCTGCCTCACTCAGCTCCAATACCAAATCTTCACTGGGTACGGGTCCAAACAATTGCATCAGGTCCATCGCGCGAATGCGGTACTGGGCCGGGTTGTCCTTGCTGTAGGCAACACCCGCAACCAACTGCCCCCAATCCGCTCCAAGTTCGCGTTTGATCGATGCGATTTCCTGGCGAGCCCAAGCAGATTCCAACTGCGGCTGTCGGATCGCCGCAGCGACGCCGGTGCCAAGGTTCTTCATTCGATCTGGGATATCACCCTTGTAGACGACGCGATAAACACCACCAGCCGTGCCCCTGCCTCCGGTGCAGAAATACATTCCGCCGTCAGGACCGACATCAAGGTCGGTAACATTCAATGGTTGTCCCTTCAGGAACACTTCACTGTCAGCGATGTATCCAGCGCCTCGTGGCTTCAGACGCACATTCAAGATCCTGCCCTCGGACCAATCGGCCAGAAAAAGGGAATTGTGATAGCGAGCGGGGAACATGTAATGCTCGTAACAAACAGCCCCCGTTGGACTGCCCTTACCAGTTTCGAGCAGATTTGGCAGACGGTCATAGTAGTGTTCGGGCCACTTGGCCCAACCGGTTCGCCAGCCAAATTCGGCTGCTTCTGTGACATCAAAAAGGGCAGTTGGTCGATACCAAACGGTATCGACATCCGACTCCATATCAGCGTCGTGGATGAACAGTCCACCATTGGGATGGAACACCAGATCGTATGCGTTACGGATTCCACCAGCGACACGTTCAACGACAGAACCATCAGCATTGGTGCGGATCACGGTTCCTCCTGGAGCCTTGATCCCAAGACCATGACCGGCAGGGTCCTCGTAGCGAGGCAGTAAATCCCCTTCGTAAGTTTCCGGCAGAGTCTCTCCGGGGCCACCCTTGCCTGTGTATCGGGTATGACTTCCCAGTACGACGTAAATCATGCCGTCTGGACCCAACCGCAAACCGTGCGGGCCATGCTCACCAGCATCCCCTTTGAATTTAACGATCGCCGTGACCTGTTCCAAGGTTCCATTCCGATCCACATCAGTCAACCGATACAAAGCTGCCCCCTCTGGACCATCACCAGTAACGAACACTTCGCCGTTGAGTGCCAGAATTCCGTGGCATGATTTTACTTTGTCACAATAAGTCCGAACCTGCTCCGGAATACCGTCTTCGTCTTTATCAAAGACGAGCAGCAAAGGCCCATCTTCCTGTGACAGTATGATGTGACCAAATTCATTAAAAGTCATGGCGATGATTGAACCGACCTGATCGTCACTGAGCACACGCTGAACTCCAAATCCCTTTTGAATCTGGAATCTTTCTCGCTGCTCCGTTTGCTGCTCGGCAACTACATCCACATCACGATCCCAAGGCACGGTATCGCCAAGCTTGCCAAAGGCTGCTGCTGAACCCCACAAGCGATCATTGAACAGAACCGTTTCCCACAGCGGGCTTTCCTTGGTGCTGGTCCGCCATGAAGGGCTGCTGCTAAACGTGAACCACTTGTCTCCACCACTGGGGCGTATTGAAACTCGTGCTGCCATCGCTGCAGTGTTGCCGTGCGTGTTGACCACGCGAACAGCAACAACATTACGCCCCACCTCTAGGTAGTTCGTGATGTCATATTCCTGCATCTGGCGGGCAGAATTCCCCTGGCCAATGGACTTGCCATTCACGAATACTTCGTACTCGTCGTCGGCAGCGATCTCAATTCGACCAACCGCTTTCACCCGAAGGTTGATTGGCTTGCGGAATAAACAGACCTCGCCTTTGGGGACTTCAACTCCCATTCGGCTTCCGTTTTTCCAGATCCACTGAGCCTCTTCAGCAGAAACTTCGAATACGTTGGCAACCATACAGGTGGCAACGACAAGAAATACACAAAATGAGCGGATGGAGCCTTCCATGGCAATTCTATAAATCGGAGGAACGTAGCGGGTCCACTAGACGGTGGAAGATTAGGCCCCTTGGAGTGTTGAACGCAAGATTGATCCTGTAAATTACTCGTCCCACCCATGGGGAATACGCCAACCACTCACGAGGCCATCTGCCGCGAGCCCAAAAAAAACAGGGAACATTGAGCGTTGAGCCAATGCAAAAGCGAAAACGAAAGCAAATAACAGCACAAATGGGCGTCTCAAAGAACGCTTGCAACGCAGCCCCCCGGCCACGACGAACGATTCATTGTCGTTCGCTAGCATCTTCTCCAATGCAAGCAAATAGATTCGAATTGAAAGGAACTCCGATAATACTGGCGAACTTCCAGTTTTCACCAGTCAATTCTCACCTCTGGCCTCGCGGCAGCAACCGCACAGGAGTATCTCACAAGCCGCAGATCTAATCTCATGACGCCATGAATCGCATGGATTCTGGAACATGGAATCCACCCCAATTGCGGGCAAACCTAAATCGCTGACAAACCTAAATCACCGACGCCAAACTTTTCCACCGCGATTCGCTTAGCCCATGCTGACAGCGAAACAGACTTCGCACCTGTTTCTCGCAAGTTGACGCACCTGAACTTTGCTTGGTTGCCATGACACAATTCTGTCAAACCAGCTTTCAATCAGTTCGGCAGAGTCGTAGTCGCCAATTTTGAGGGTAATCAGCAGTCCCAAAAAGTCGCTCTGACGATGGGTCACGATATTCTGAATTATGGTCAGGGCCTGATCGGGTTTGACATTGAAGTCAACCAACAACCACTTTGCGCCGCGAAACTGCCGCCGCGGCAGATCATCGCCCCGCGCTTGAATGTGTTGAAAGTTGGGATGCTGCACAATGCGAGGATCCATTTCAGCAGGATCAATTCCGATGACTCGCAACCCCAGTTCCAGCAATCTACCGCAAGCCCCACCGGGCGCACTTCCAATTTCGACCGCCAGATCGCCTGGTTTCAAGTCGAATCCACTCCACGTGATCGATTCTGCCGCTTTGTAGTAGGCCCGTGATATCGGGTCATACTTGGGCTGCATTGGCTGCACAGCACCAGGCCAGCGGGTCGGCCAGATCGTCGCGTCATGGGTTCCCAGGAACCAATGGGATGGTTCGACCAGCACAAGATCGAGGACGCGATCACCGGGTTGAGCGATTCGATTCGCGGCATCGCATTTGAGCCAAGGGTCGCTGACACTTGCAAAAACCTCTCTGGCGACCGCCTCAGAAACCTCATCAGCACCTGGCTCAAACCCGAACCTTCCGATCGGCAAGCGATCCTTCGGCCAGACATGGAGTTGATCATAGCACCGGCCATGTGGATCATACGCGGCAAGTTTTTCAAGCACAGCCCGGACCAATTCATTGGCGTTGCTTCCACGCATCTGTCCAATGGAACGGGACGCAGTACGAACGAAAACCCCCGAGGGCAGCGGTACATCGCCATCATGCTTGGCAGTAACAAAACCTGGCCTTGAAAAAGCCAACCGCCAGCCCTCTTCGGCGATTTCAGTTTTGACAACATTCTCGGCCCCACAGGCACAGCACAGCATCGCAAACGTTGGCTTTGTCATGGCTTAACCTTGCTGTCCCGAGTCTCGCGAAATTTCATAACGCGTTGTCTAACACCGGGAATCAAACGACCTGCATTCTCAAAATAGAGTTTTCGCAACACTTCATCTGGCAAATGCAGACCATGTATCTGCCACATACCCTGAGGCGGTGGAACCTTTTCACTATAGGCAAATGACTCGTCTGCTGTCTCAAAGAACCGCCAATTGATGTGCAGACGCATCTCAGGCCAAGGCCCATCAGTCCCAAACAGGATTCGATCCGAATAACGGATCAGAAACTTGCGTGCAGTATAGGGCTGCCTTCCCAGTTCGGAGATGCGTGATGCTGTTTCTATCCAAAGATTAGGATAAAGATCGAGCCACTTTCCCACGACTGCAAGATCTTCCGGATTATTCGCGACGTGGGCGCCGATGAACTGGGTCTCTGGATGCTTGGCGACAACCCGATTCCGGGCAGCCAACAGATCATTGCGAGAGGGGTAATCATCACCATGAAAACTCCAGTCAGGGTGTCGGCTCAATTCCTCCCAACGCTCATTGAATTCATCGATGGGTTCAAAAAAGGCTGCTGGATCTGCGGTATGGATAATCACCGGAATCCCAAGTTTGCCACACGCCTGCCAAATGGGATCGAATCGCGGGTCATCAATGGCAATGAGGGAACCGTCGGGATTCCGGTACTCAAGTCCAAAACGCTTGAACAACTTGAGTCCGCTGACTCCTTTTTCAACAGCGGCATTCAACTGTTTTGCGGTTCGCTCTGCAAATCCTGCACGATGACAGGCCCATGATGCGGGGTCATCCTGCTGACCGTCGCCACGCCAATCGATGTTGGCAAAGATAACAAACCGATCACGATATTTGCTCCACAGAAACCCCATATGTTCTTCCAGACGCCCATTCAGATTCCCATCCAAAGAAGCGCAGACCGCAATGTCATTTCGATCCATCACCGCAACGTAGTCGTCGAGAGCTTGTTCGCTGCTTCGCAGCTTAAAGTAAAAATGCGTATGCACGTCGGCAACGGGGAAGGCTGCCTTGCTTCTGAGATGCTCGCTGACTTGCAACTGCGTTTTTGGCCGAAAATTCTTTAACAGCAAATCCCGACCGCCCCGACCGTCGAGCGGTTCTGCCTCAGTGGGAGACTGGGCGTGCAGCACGCCTCCGAACGCAAGAAAACCAAGCAGGAGTCCTCGACCTGTCACCTGACGTAGTTTCGCTACAATGAGTTGAAAGGACTCTGGGTGGATGTCTCGCGAGTTCATTTTGCATCACAATTAGGTGGCAACGGTCCGTTCTCAGGTTCAATTCCTCTCAAAGATCAACGGCAGGCGTGAACAACAACTCACACGACCCAACCGAACATCAAACGCTGGGCGGCCAGACGACCAGCAAAAAATTATCGCTGGAGGCGACAACGCCGCCAGCAGATGTTCCCGGCTATCGCCTCACCCAATTTCTCGGGGCTGGTGCTTTCGGACAAGTTTGGGTTGGCCGTGACCTCAACACGGGACGGGATGTGGCCGTCAAGTTCTATCTGCACCGAGGTGGAGTCAACTGGTCCTTGCTCAGTCGCGAGGTCAAGAACTTAGTCCAAATGTCCGCTGATCGGTATGTGGTACAGGTTTTGGAAGTTGGCTGGGACTTCGATCCCCCCTTTTACGTCATGGAACTGGTTCATGGTGGGTCGCTCGAGGATCTGCTCAAGACACGCCAATACATGCCAGCAGACGAAGCAGTCGAAATGTTCCGCAAATTGTGCATTGGCCTGAATCATTGTCATTCCAAAGGAGTTCTGCACTGTGACTTGAAACCAGCCAACATCCTGTTGGGTGACGAGCAGGAACCTCGTTTGGCCGACTTCGGACAAAGCCGCCTGTCCAACGACCAGACCCCGGCTCTGGGAACCCTGTTTTACATGTCCCCCGAACAAGCCGATCTGACATCTTCGCCTGACGTCAGATGGGACGTGTATGCTGTCGGTGCCATCATGTACCGCCTGCTCACAGGAAGGGCACCTTACCGCGAAGACCACTTTGTCCAGCAACTCGACACGGCTGGCTCGCTCAAGAAACGCCTGAAACAATACCGAGATTCGATTGAGTCCAGCCCACCTCCGGAAGCGCACCTGGAAATCGCTGGCGTTGACCGTACGCTAGGCAAGATTGTTTCCAAATGCCTGAAACCAAACCCTGAATACCGTTATGACAACGTACAGCAGATTCTGCAGGACCTGCATCGGCGGGACATAGCACGCGCGAAACGCCCCTTGATGCTGTTGGGGATCGTTGGTCCAATTCTGGTCCTGTTGGCCACCTGTTTCTTTGGAGCTCGCAGTATCATCGAAGCCCGCAAGAGCACACTCATTGCGTTGCGTACAGAGGCAAATGGCAGTAACGAACTGGCAGCAACATTCGCAGCAAGAACGCTGGAAAGCGAGATCGAACGATACTTTCAGGTCACTCGTTCTGAAGCCAATCGGCCCGATTTCATCGAGCAATTGACAGCGACACTTCAGTCAGACGAAGTGGTATCTGCACTCGATGCAATTGTCGACATGGGCACACCAGTAAAGAGCCATGACGCGACAGCAGCACGCGAGAAGTTACTGGACGTTGCTGAACGCATGGAACTGGACGAACTGCTGCAGAATCGACTGTCCCGCTACACGCTTCCCGAACCGATGTGGCGTCGCCCTCGTCTGGCAACCATGTTTGTCACAGACGCACACGGAACGATCTTGGGAATCGCCTACAAGCAGCAGGTGAACCGTGAAGCAAACAGTGCTGGAAAAAACTTCAGTTACCGGACCTACTTTCATGGCGGGCGCGTCGACAAACCTAAAGACACAACCAACATCAGTGAGATGTTGCCGATATCTTCGACACACCTTTCAGCTGCCTTTCCAAGTACAGCGACTCGCCTCTGGAAAGTCGCCATCAGCACCCCAATCTATCTGTCCGAAGATCGCAGCAAACCCGATGCAATCTTCGTCATAACTGTGAATTTGGGGGACTTTGAACTACTGCAAAGCAAAGAAGGATCCGACCAGATCGCAGTTTTACTGGAAGCGCGGAAGGGCCCCGAACAGGGCACCATTCTGCAGCACCCATTGATGGATACACGCCGAAAAGCAGGAATCAAGTCCGAGGGACAGAAATACCAGATATCGCAAGATTTGATGCAACGCCTGCTGTCGGGTAGCGACGTCGACTACCAGGACCCACTGGCAACAGCGATCGATGGTGAATACTACCAAGGTCCCTGGATCGCAGCAGTGCAACCTGTGGCGGTGCCGCACGATGAGATAGAAGAGGATGACACGAGTCGGCTGACGGACCCGCCGGAACCACCCATGACATTACCAGACAATTCTGTCAGTCAAGCAAAGGAGAAAGCGACCGACCTGCTTGTCTTGGTGCAATACAGGCTCAAAAAGGTCAACTCACCCGTCTTCGAGATGCAAGCCGCTCTACTGCGTGAAGGCTTAGCCGCCATTATCTCAATCCTCATTGTCACTTTAGCCCTGTGGTTCTTTGTTCAACGGGTCGGCAAAACGAATCGCGAAACAATCGGACCGTCGAAGAAAAGCGACAATAAAACGGTCGCTGAAAACCCTGCGAAAACCATGACACTGCGTTGACGCCAATCGCCCGATGCGAACGAAAAAGGCATCGGTAGAACATGGTGTGAGCTTCCCCATGTTCCGAATCATGTTGTTTGCAATTAGATTTTCTCGCTCGGTCCGTTCACAGACCTGACAACGTTTAGAGGGAAGCCATCACTGCGGCTCGTTGATAACGTTACGCAGCATTTCCCCCGTCAATACACGGCGACAAGCTTCGGCACCCTTGCGCCGCATGTCAGCCAATCCTTCCTCGCAGTAGAACGCCGAGTGTGGATTGATGATCAGACGCTCATGCGCCGGGTGATCTGGATCGCGCCAGGCAACAAGCAGGGGATTCTCTGGACTGGGGGGTTCCTCGGCAATGACGTCGATCGCTGCCCCTGCCAAACGGCCTTCAGCAAGGGCGGCGGGAATCGCGTCTGTATCAACAACATCGCCCCGGGCGGTATTCACTAAATAGCTTCCCATCGGCAACCAACTCAGTGTTTTCGCGTTGATCATGTGGCGGGAATGTTCATTCAACGGGCAATGCAAACTGAGCACAAAAGAGTCACGCATCAGTTCCTCGAGAGACTCGACACGCGTTACACCGACAGCCTTGTCATAACCATCCGGCTTGAACGGGTCGTAAAAGCGAACATCCATCCCCATGGCAAGCGCGCGGCGAGCCGTCGCCGTGCCAATTCTTCCCAGGCCCACAATTCCAAACACACGCCCACGTTGTCGATGCAAGGGTGACGCAACGTGGTACATCCAGGGATCTGGATGGGAACGCATTCGCAGATTGTACAGATTGATTCCGCGTGTCAAAGCAAGAGCCATCCCAATGGCCGAATCCGCAACTTCTTCGGTTCCATAATCAGGGACATTGGCAACGGGAATCCCTCGTTGAGCAGCAACCGCATGATCAACATTATCAAAACCGACCCCACAACGAACAATCAATTTGCAATTCTGCAGTCGATTGATTGTCTCGGCAGACAGTGCCAGATTGTGGTACAGCATGACCGCATCAGCCGAATCGATGTGACCAAAGAGTTCGCGTTCGTCATAAGCATCACATGCCTCCACAGTAGCGACCCCATCCAATACTTGACGCTCAATCTCCAGCGAATCATTGATAAAATCAGTGATCACAACTCGGTGCTGTTCGGTTGACATTTTGTTTCTTTACCTCGTAACTGAAGTTCTTGTTCCAACGCGATGGGGTTTCGCACGTGTCCTGCCGATCAGTCATCGACAGCCGAATGCAACGGCGAGGACGCGCAACCTAGCGAACGCTCTTCCCCCAGGCGAGTTTCATCCTATTTCCTGATCTTCTTCCAACAGGAGGTACTTGGCGTGGGTTTGTTTTACACAGGTTTTCCAGTCAGACAGTGGGTCCGACAGTCCACGGAATGAATTCATGATCCCCGAACCCCTGAATCTCACTGCAGGTTTTCTGACCGCTGGCGACGCGCAACGCAAATTCAAAGAACTCGTCCCCGACACTCTGCAAATCATGTCCTTCAAGGATGCATCCCGCGTTCAGGTCCATATCTTCCCGCATTCGCTTATAAAGATCTGTGTTCGTGGCGATTTTAATGACCGGACACGGCTTGCAGCCATAGCAACTGCCACGCCCGGTGGTGAACATTACCAGATTCGCGCCGCCGGCGACTTTGCCGGTCACACTAGCCGGATCAAACCCGGGTGAATCCATCACCACAAGGCCACGGGTATCCATCTGCTCTCCATAATCAAACACTGCCTCTAACGCGGTAGACCCACTCTTGGAAACAGCACCGAGCGATTTTTCTGTAATCGTCGTCAGTCCTCCAGCCTTGTTGCCAACCGACGGATTGTTGTCAAGTTGGCCACCGTAATGTCCCACATACTCTTTCCACCATTCAATACGTTCCAGAAGTTTGCGTGCGACGTCAGGTGACCGACTGCGTCTGACCAATAGGTGTTCGGCACCATAAATCTCGGTAGTTTCGGAAATCACCGATGTTCCACCACAGGCCACAATCCTGTCCGAGACGACGCCCACCGCCGGATTCGCGGTCAAGCCCGAGTAACCATCGCTGCCACCACACTCGACCGCCAGACTGAGATTGGATGCGTCGGCAGGTTCACGTTCAAACTGGTTGGCACGATCCAGAACCTGCTCAAGCAGGGCATCTGCCTTTTCGATTGTTTGCCGGGTGCCACCTTCGCTCTGCATCGTCAACATCGGAATCCCGTCGTCACGGGTCAGTTGCTTGCCATCAGGAGCGTACAGGGAAACGATGCCATGATGCTGACTGAGGTAACCAGCTGTCGTTTGTTCGCACCCCAGACCAACGATCAAACAGCCGCCGACATTGGAATGTTTCGCATAGCCCGCCAGCACGCGACCAAGCATTTGATGCTTGAGTCCGTTGTACTCGAGCGCACATCCCGTCGTATGCGTCACGGCAAAGACACCATCCACATTGGGCCAACGCTGCATCCGCTCCGAATTGAATCGTGCTACAACCTTATGACACACGGTCGCGCTGCAGTTAACCGTCGAAACGATTGCTACGTAATTCCGAGTCCCAACCCGTCCATCGGGTCGATGGAAACCATCAAATTGACGAGTAATCTTGCTGGGCGATTCCGGTGGATTGATCCTGCTCAAATCATCCGAAACGACGTGATGATCGGTGAGATTGTGCGTGTGAACGTGGTCTCCGGGTCTGATTTCGTTCGTCACCAGCCCGATTGGCTGCCCGTACTTGACGACCGATTCTCCTGAAAGAACTCTACGCAGGGCAAGTTTGTGCCCCGCCGGGATATCGCTGGCGACCTTCAGGTCGCCGCCGGCAATCTGGATAATTTGGTCCCGGCTCAGCGGTTCAGTAGCAACGGCTACGTTGTCGCTGGGGTCCAGCCAAATGAGTCCAGATTTGTGAGCTCCCTCGGTCATATTTGCTTTCCGGTGCGTCAAACTTGCCACCATGAAACGGCAGAAAGCGTGATTTGAGTGGTTGGTTTTCGCAATGATCCTAAGAACTTCGAGCAAGGACGTCTTGCCCATGGTTCCTGACGCCAATCTTGGTGCTTATATTTCGCTCTTCGCAAACCTGTTCCCCGCGACCTCACAGCGAAACCAATTCGATGAAGATCCACGAATATCAGGGTAAAGAGTTATTTCGCCAAGCCGGTGTACCGGTTCTGGAGGGAATTGTAGCTACTACGCCCGAGGAAGCCGTCGCTGCCTACGAAAAACTCGGAGGCGTTATTGCGGTGGTCAAATCACAAATCCACGCCGGTGGTCGGGGAAAAGGAACGGTCCTCGACAATCCCAACCAGAACGGGGTGGTGGTTTGCAAGAACGCCGATGAGGTACAAGCCACCGCTGCGGGTTTACTCGGAAAGACGCTGGTGACAATCCAGACCGGCCCTGAAGGCAAGACGGTCAACCGAGTGTTCGTCGAGGCAGGCTGCGACATTGCCCGCGAACTTTATCTGGGGATTGTTCTCGACCGAGCCTCTTCCAAGCCGGTCCTGATGGCCAGCACCGAGGGAGGCGTTGAAATTGAGAAAGTCGCCGAAGAAACCCCTGAACTGATTTTTAAAGAACACTTCGATCCAGCGATCGGGCTCGAAGGTTTCCAGGTACGTAAGCTTTGCAAGAAACTTGGAATTTCCGGTGCCGCCGCCAAGGCAGCCTCCCGATTCATGCCAGCGATCTGCCGGTTTTTCGTTGACTACGACTGTTCGCTCACCGAGATTAATCCGCTGGTGATCACCGGTGACGATCAGATGATTGCTCTTGATGCCAAAATCACCTTTGACGGAAACGCCTTGTTTCGGCACAAGGAATTGCTGGAACTAAGGGATCTTTCGGAAGAAGAACCGAGTGAAGTCCGTGCCAGTGAATCCGGACTCAGTTACGTCAAGTTGGAAGGCAACATTGGCTGTCTAGTTAATGGTGCGGGTTTGGCTATGTCGACCATGGACATCATCAAGTACCACGGTGGTCAACCAGCCAACTTTTTGGACGTTGGGGGTGGAGCGAATGCAACACAGGTCACCGAAGCGTTTCGCATCTTGCTTTCAGATCCTAAATGCAAGGGTGTTTTGGTCAATATTTTTGGTGGTATTGCTCGATGCACAACAATTGCTGACGCCTTGATTCAGGCCAGCCAGACCGTTGGCTTCAGCGTCCCGCTGGTAGTGCGACTCGAAGGCACCGAGGTCGAAGAGGGCCGAAAGATGCTTGCCGACAGTGATGTCGACATCATCAGCGCAACGGACATCAACGACGCAGCAAAGAAGATCGTCGCCGCGGTTGGTTGAGTACCTGAACTCAGCAACGCAGCACTAACAAGACACTCCGAATCAACCCCCCATTCATTCCCAAAACGATTCGAACATGAGCATCCTGGTTGACGGCAACACGAAAGTCATTTGTCAAGGCATCACTGGTAATGCGGGGACTTTCCACACACTCGGCTGCCGAGAATACGGAACCCAAATGGTCGGCGGCGTAACACCCGGCAAGGGTGGCCAGAATGTGGAAGGCATTCCCGTGTTTGACACGGTTGAGGAAGCTGTCGGCAAGACCGGCGCTGACGCGACCATGATCTTTGTCCCCCCGCCTTTCACCGCAGACGCCATCATGGAAGCTGTTGACGCGGGAATCAAAGTCATCGCTGCAATTACCGAAGGAGTGCCAGTCCTCGATATGGTGCGGGTCTATGAAAAGGTGCGTGCCAGTGGCTCCGTTCTAATTGGGCCGAACTGCCCAGGCCTGATCACTCCTGGCGCCTGCAAAATGGGAATCATGCCCGGATACATTCACAATCCAGGCAAAGTTGGTGTGATGAGTCGCAGCGGCACATTGACCTACGAAGCTGTATGGCAAACCAGTAATCTGGGCCTCGGCCAAAGCACTTGCGTTGGCCTTGGGGGTGACCCAATCGTCGGCACCAGTTTCATTGATTTGCTTGCTCGCTATGAAGAAGACGAACAGACCGAAGCCATTTTGATGATTGGGGAAATCGGTGGATCGGCAGAAGAGGAAGCCGCAGCCTTTGCAAAGGCAAATGTGACCAAGCCAGTTGCCGCCTTCATCGCGGGCCGAACGGCACCTCCCGGCAAACGCATGGGACACGCAGGGGCAATCATCAGTGGCGGAAAAGGGACGGCCGAAGAAAAAGTTGCCGCCCTTGAAGACGCTGGTATTGTCGTCGCACCGACTCCCGCCGACATGGGCGATGCTGTGGTCAAGGCAATCGCAAAAAAATAACCTCGCTCCGGTTTCACTAACACAATCTCAGCGATTTCTAAGTTGTGTTCTCTGATTTCGCAGCAGCGATTCCACGGCAGCGTTCAGTGTGTGATCTCTTGCTATGGCTCTTGCGCTGTCATTCACCTCATGACGTACGCCGTAAAGTAGGCCATCAGGCATCCTCGAGCGGTTCACAGGATCGTCCGTATCCAATTGCTGGACACAAGCCTTCGGAAAGTCCTTTCGTCAAAACCATGGACCAATCGCTGATGGCAGGGAATCTGCAACAGCAGGGTCGACAACCAGATCAATACAATCAGCCCAACACCAACAACTGCGGCCCAACGCGGTAGGCTTTCCGGAGTTGAAACAACCAGCAGTACGGCGGTTGCCAGTTCAATCAGCATCGGCAGAAAAACAATCGGTGTGATCAGCCGATTATGATCGGCCTCGTATTGCTGAAACTGTTCCTCACCCACTCGATCAAACATGTTGTAATGCACAATCTGGACCATCCAGATCAGCCCAACCATGTACCACGTGGCAATCAGATTGACGACCAAGAATATTGATCCATTCATTCAACTGACTCAAGTCGGTCGTAACCCAGGCTATAGCGAAGAAACTCATTGAGATCGTCAAAACGGAAATGGTACCCCGACTGAGTCAGCTTGCCGGGTTCCACTCGTGCACTAGACAGCAACAAGGCATCAGCCATCTCTCCCATGGCTGCACGCAGCATGAAGGCGAATGCCGGAAAAATCGCGGGGCGACCGATGACCCGTCCCAATGTCTTTGCAAAGTCCCTGTTGGTGACAGGATTTTCAGAGACCAGATTAACCGGGCCGGACAAACCGGGTTCGGCCATGGCATGGTAAATCGCCCCCAGAACATCATCCAGAGCTATCCAACTCCACCATTGCTTACCATCGCCCAAAGCACCACCAGCAAACTTTGCCGGGATCAACATTTTCTTCAGCGCTCCGCCATGCGGCGACAGCACCAACCCGAATCTCGCGTTGACCACGCGAATCCCGGCATCCAGGGCAGGCTGGCAAGCTGCTTCCCAATCCCTTGCGAGTTCCGCCAGAAAGTCATCTCCAATCGACGAAGACTCATCAAGCAACTCATTTCCACGGTTACCATAAATCCCGATCGCTGAGGCGCAGATCAGCACTTCGGGTTTTCTGTCCAAGCGTGACAATGATTCACAAAGCGATCGTGTTTTATCGACGCGGCTCGTACGGATCTCGCGTTTGACTGCATCGCTCCACCGACCAGATGCAATGCTCTTGCCAGCCAGATGGACAACCACATCTGTTCCGGACAGTCGATCTGCATCACCAGACCAGGCGGCGATGGCTTCTGGAGTATCAGAACGCTTCCGGACAATGGGAACAACCTGATGCCCGAGCAAAGTCAACATCGCCCCGAGTCGGCTACCCACCAAACCCGAACTACCCGAGATTGCAACGCGTTTCGTCGACATTGGATGATCGGCATGAAGCGATAAATCATCCTGCGTAACCCGGTGCCGGTAAGCGAACATTGACTCGATTTTCGCCAACGCTGCGCCGCTGCCGAGTGCGGCGCCAACAGGCCCAAGCGGCAACTGAAAATCGATCTCGTCCGTCAGCGAAGACTGGCTGCCCACCGCTTGAAAGACATGTCGATGATCCCAAACCGCAAATGGACCTGAAAACTGAGTGTCAGCAAATGAGTGCGGCGGATCGTATTCTGTATGCTTGGAAACCCACTTGATGGGTGCTCCCATCAGCGAAGTCTTCAGAACAACCCGGCTACCGACTGCGAGACTGTTGTCACTACTTTCGATTGTGACAGACTCCCAGGGCGGGATCAGCCTTTGTAACGCACCCGGGCGTTCGTGATATGCAAACGCTTCTTCCACCGAAACTGGCAGCGATGAAGATGCAACGTATTTCATGTCATGCTCTTGCGTTGGTTCCATGTCGGCACAGGCGCGACAACTCCCAATACTCTTAGAAATGGTCAAGCCGGCGTGTATTGAAGCCGTCCTTCATTTCCAATGCCCAAAACGATTCTTTTTTTCGCCGGGGAGCTGTGGAGGCTTTGCATCGAGCGTAGAAATACCCTCGCTATACAACATCTCGCCGCTGTAACCATCATAAAATGTGACCACGACCTGGGGTGCATCGTAGGCCAGAAATTGATAGCCGGCACCTTTTGGCTTACCCGCTTTTACGATGTTATTCACCGTAATGACCGAGTACACCGTATGCCGTTGCCGCAGGTAATGCACATTATCGGGATACCCACCGAGCCACTTGATTTTGATTGTGCGGCCTTCGCTGTCAAACCAACCTCCCAACGGAGGCAACCCTGCAGTGCCGATGGGGTGATTAGCCGAATTGACAGGTGAAACCAGAAATTCCCAAACGTTATCCGTGATTTGCGCGGCCACTGGGTGATGAACATCACCCGTCAGCAACAACACCGGTTTTTCGAGCTGATCCAGCACCTCTGTCAACTCTTCCCGCTCATGAACATAGCCACAATAGCCATCTCCTTTTGATTCAGTGCCTTCACCACGGACGTGATAAGCACTGTGGTAAATGAACCAGGGATCAGGAGAAATCACGAACAGAAATTCGGATTTGCTGTTCTGAACGGTCTCAAGAAACCACTTTTTTTGCGTGTCTCCAAGCACATGTCGATCCGGGTCGCTGGCATGATCGACACCTTTGAATTTGGTTCTTTCGCCCCTGGTATCGAGAAACAGGAAATGGCAGTTGCCCACCACTCGATCAAAGTAATGATGCGTTCCGATACTATAGGGCGCCTCATTGGAAACTTGGGCTGCTGGTTCAATTTGCAGGTGGGTCGCATCAATGATTCGCTTCACGCGATAGACGCCCACATTCTTGCCACCACGGGTTATCAATTTCGGTTTGGCGACTCCTTTAAAAAAAGGCCCTACGTGCAATGTGCTGACCTGTTGCAGGTCGATCTTTGTGAAGTCCGCCTCGGGATCATGCAGGATGTCCGAGCCACCCTCAAAAGCTGCTTTCCCAAGGACAACACGACCTCGCTGCGGACGATCACCGTTGGCCCAGTCGGCATAATACTGCCAAACGCGTATCGCTGGATCTCGAACCAGATAGTTGCCGTCGCCCAGTCCGACCTCGCCGCTACCGTCGATGTTGTCTGTGACCTCGTGGTCGTTGTACATCGTCATCATCGGAACGTATCGCAACAGTCGATTCAGTGAACGTCCTCGATTCAGATAAAGCTTGTAGTTATTTTCGATTCCGGCAGATGAACCATCGAGCGTCTCCTCGTAACTGTAGTCTCCGTTAACCACATGAAAGGATACGCGATTGCGATGTTTCTCCCAGATGGTGTCGAACGCTGGTGGGCTCGGATAGATCCCATATGTTTTCCCGGGTGAACGCTGCCTCTGGCAGGCACCAATGGAAAAACTGAAATTGAATTTGCCCGCGGGATTAAACGGATGCGCATAGCTCTCATGATCCGGTAATGTGCGAAAGCTAGGCCACGGATCCTTGAATCCCGAACGCAAGTCAATGATCTCACCATCAACACGAACCGCGTAAGCATACTCCGTATTGGGCACCAACCCGTCGACTTGGACATACCCCGTAAAATCTTCTCCTGGAACTGTCCGTCCCCGACTTACCTTGGCAACATCAAAGGGTGGACGATTGGGACGAGTGAGCACCTCAAATTCGATCTCAGAATCTGCTCGCAACCAAACGCGAATGGAGTCTTTGGTCAAATCACCCAAAACAGGCCCATGGGTCACTGACGTGCTCTGCTGGGGAACAACGTGATTGGCAACCGGATCAGGCCAACTCAGATCCTGAGCTGCGGCGACAGATGGCAACATCAAAAGGCAACACCAAATCATTTTCATCAAGGCAGACACTCCCCAACTTCGTTTACAAACCCGTTCAATCGACCCCACCAAATCGCTAACTTATCACCTCGTCACGCACTGAGATAGATTTCATCAGAGAGGGATCCGGAAACGGTTGTCCGATTACGAAGGTAGATTCCCCAAAGAACATCGGTTTCTCGGCACATTCACTGCGTGCATTGCATGTTGAATGAAGAAAAAAAGCGTCGAACACCGACATCATCACGGCCTCGAGCACACGCGGCGTCAGGCATCCAGGATTGACTGGATTGGCTTCCCCTCACAACGTTTCATGGGGCGTCCAACCGGTGTCTCCAATTCTTCTTGATAGTCGACGCCGAGTGATGTCAGAACCGTTGCATGCAGATCGGCAACGGTGACAGGGTCAACGATATCGGCAAGTGGATCATCGGAATTCAGTTTGGGGTTTGCCGCAGTAGCACCGTGAACGGCCCCTTTTCGAATCCCGCAACCAGCTAATAGTGTTGAAAACCCATGTGGCCAATGATCTCGGCCCTCGGCAGGATTGATGCCGGGAGTGCGTCCGAACTCGCCGCCACAAACGACAAGTGTTGAATCTAGCAAGTCCCGCTCTTCCAGTCGTTTCAGCAGGGCAGCCAAGGCAGGGTCGAGTTTTTCACAAGCCGACGACTGCAACGAATGGTTCGTCAGGTGCGAGTCCCAGCCCCCCAACGTGACCTCAACACAGCGTGCCCCGACTTCAATGAGACGTGATGCGGCAAGCGCACCACGACCAAAAGCGCTGTCTCCAAAAGACTCGAGTACTTCTTCCGGCTCCGCTGACACATCGAAGGCATCCAGTTGCTCGCTCGACATCATATTGAGAGCAGCGTTGGTCGCTGTTTGATGCAGCGTTCTTGTCTTCTCTACCTGTTTTAATCTTCCCCTGCGGAACTCACTCTCTACCACGTCGTAAAGATCCGTCACTCTTTGATCGAAGCGAGCTTCCGCGACAGACCGGCGAATATCAGGAACAGGTCGCGCAGGATCATTAATTTTGAAGGCATCATAAGCTGCTCCCAGATAGCCACCCCGCCCCGGTGAATTGCCAGGCACGATTGAAATGTGCCGGGGAATATCCGCACCAATCTGATCGGCATGACAGAGCACAGCGCCCAGCGACGGATGTTTCAGCGTGGGATCGGGTCGGTAACCGGTTTTGATATTGTAAACGGCACGCTCGTGATCACCTTCCTTGCTGGTAACACTCCGAACCAGCGAAGCCAGATGCATTTGCTCTGCTGTACGTGGCAACAGATCAGCGATGTCCAAACCTTTAACGGACGTGCCAATTGCTGCCGTATCACCGCCGTAAACCCCACCTGGATGCGGATCAAAGGTTTCCAACTGACTGGGTCCACCCTCCAGCCACAACAAGATCACGCTTTTGGGCCTCGCGGAATCAGTCACACCCTGATCGTCCGCCCAAGCCAACCGCCGAGCAATCGCCGACATCATCAGGCCTCCGGCTCCGGCTCCGAACAGGGTTCGACGCGATAAATGTGACTGAACATCACATAACCGACTGGAATTCGATTGGTCTGGAATTGGCATCGCCATCACCTGAGAGTTAATGATTCCATGCGAGTTCACTGCTATTGAGCAAGACCCAAAGCAGGTCTTCGATTGCTTCACTCGAATTTTCCGTGCAATCGATTCTGGAAACAAAATGCTGTTTTTCGACTGTCGTCGGATAGCGATTGAGAGCGCACAAATAGACCGTTTCAACCATGTGCGAGCTGTCACGTGCGAACATGCCAACGTGCGCTGACGTGTTCAGCAACGGATTGAAATTCACCAATTCGCCCAACAAATTGCCATTCATCATCAGCAGTCGCTGTGTGATGGTGATACTGTCGCTATTGAATTCATCTTCACCGATATCACCATATTGGGTGACAAAGTCATTCGTCCCAGTCAGCGTGATCAACTGCAGAAACAAGGACGAATCACGATCTGTTTTCTTGATACGTGCTGCCTGAATGATCGATCCCGCGACCTGTTCGGGCCTGAGACGCACCAGAGGAAACACGGCAAAAGCATGCTCGTGTTCCGGTGTGATCTCGAATTCGGCTCGGCTATCAACACGAAACGCTTGAGAAGCCGCAATCACACGAATCAGCCTTCTCAGATTGAAACCATGCGAGACGAAATCATCTGCCAACGTGTTCATCATGGGATGGCAGGGTTCATCCAGCGGAAGATTGTCGACGGCATCCCCCATCGGTCGACCAAACATTAAAGCCCAAACATGGCTTACTGCCGCACGGGCTGCCTGCTGGTTCCTGGGATGCGTGACCCAGGTAGCCAAACGTTGACGAGGCTCGCCATTCTCGGGCAACAGTTCTGGAAGAAACGGGACACTCGCTTCAACATCGGTTTCCTGTTCCTCATCCAAGTACTTGTATGAGTAATCAACCTCGCCATTCCGCACGCCCTGCAACCCGTTGGTCTTGGCACTGGTAAAAAAGGCAGCGAGCTGGTGAAAGTCAGTCTGCAATCCTTCTCGCGGATTGTCTGCATCACCAAGGTTGACGTTTCCGAGGAAATCGTTGTGGCATTGCAGACAATCAATCCTCAACCCAAGGAATACGCGAGACGTTCGAGCTGCCAGTCGAATCGGATCTGCACTACCATCATTACTGTCGAAAGTCGCGGTCAGAAAATTGACCTGTGGCTTGTCGGTCCAGAGCCCCTCGGCCGTTAACAACTCCCGAACCATTCGATCGTAGCGTTCATTAACAGCGAACACCTCTGCTAACCAGATCCGGAACCTACGGCGACGATAGACAATGAATTGCCCACCATCGGTTCCCACTAAAAAGCGACTCCAGCGTTCAGCCCAGTAGTGATGGAAACGCGGATCCCCCAACAAGTTTTCCAGATGCACACGCTCACGCTGTGGCTCTTCCAATTGCTCCAAGGCGCGAATCTCTTCAAGCGACAGACCATTGCCAACCAACGCCAGAGAAAGCCGGCGGCATACCGCAAGCCAGTTAGCGGAATCAGCACGCTCCAGCCCCAAACTCGTGAGCGATCGATTCCAGTCTTCGTCAACCTGCTCAACCGATCCGCGAGTCTCCCCATGCACGGCGTTGGCAATGGGCCGCGATTCTGAATCAGCAGAAGAGCTGCGTTTACCACGTCTGGCTTGCTCCGACAAACCGGCTACCAAATAGCCAAAGGCAAATAACACCAGCAATGAAAACCAACTCCAACGCAGGCTGGCACTCGCTATTTTCTTTAGCTTGCTCATGGGGATCGAGCCTAGATTGGAGGATACCTACTGTTGCTGAGGAATTCGCAAACCACAGCCTAATCTTGAGTCTCCCGGATAAAAAAAGACCACAGGCTTCCTTCCCCGGGCGAAAACGAGATTTCACACGATATTTCCTAGCATTCGCCACCCTAAGATGCAGTTTCGTTCAGCGAACTCAGCAAACACGATTCTTTTTACAAGCCATTATAGCAGCCTAGTCGACGGGCCGCTCTTCCACCATTTGCCTGACTGCCACGCGGCGTCCACCCTCTGTAATGGAATCCCCGATGGCATCCAGGATGAGATGGGTGTCGATCGCTGCCTGCTGCCATTCCGCCAAAGGCTGCCCGCTGACTAAACGAGAAATCATGGCTCGTTCCTGACTGCCCTCGAAAGTGTGTCCCTCAACCTTGCCCGAGGCATCATGGATCCAGCACCGCGTTGGACGTTCAGCCCAAGGACGAGTGAAATCATCACAAATCAATGAAGCCGTGGTGCCTGCGACCTCGAACCACTTGCGTGTTGCGGTGTCGTAACCGCAGGAAACCGTCGCAGTTACACCGTCCGCCAGCCACAACATCGCCGTCAATCGTTGTGGAACTCCTTCGCGGATCACCACATCAGCAGCAACTTCAAGGGGAAGCTTTTGAGAAGCAAACCGCACCAAACTGCAAACGTACCAGCCCAGATCCAGCACGCACCCGCCGCCCAAGGCCTTATCCAATCGGTGATCACCGGACTGGAATGGCTGGTAAAAAGACACCGCGGCACTGACATGCCCGACTTGGCCCAGTCGACCATCGCGAATCCAGTCACGGAAAGCGGTCGTCCGAGGATGATGCAACCATCCTGTCGCGTCCAGCCAACGGACGCCATGACTCTGACACGCCAAGTCGATGGAAGATGCCTGTTTGGCTGACATCGCCAGCGGTTTCTCACACAACACATGCAAACCATGTTCGGCTGAAGCGATCGACCACTCCGCATGCATCGAAGGTGGCAACGATATGTAAACCGCGTCGACATCATCCCGTTGCAGTAAGGACTGATAGCCTTCAACGGCTGCTGCTATCCCATATTGGTCCGCATACCAGCGTGCTCGCTCCGAGGTGCGACTGGCAATCGCTGTCACTTCCACACCATCGGTCGACTGCAGATCGGCAACCAGACGCCGCGTGATTCGTCCGGTCCCAATCACGCCAAAACGTGTCTTCTTGTCTGAGTCAGTCATAGGGTGAAGCAGTTATCAGAATCGATGGTCGGACGGGTTCGGAATCCGTATTTATCTCTACGATTCGAATCAAGGCAAGAACCAGTCGAGTAAACTCTGAACAAGCTTGTATCCGAGAAGACCGGCGACCATCGCGATCGCAATCGAACTTGTCCATAAAGCGATATCGTACTTGAACGTCGGTAGCATCCGATAGTTCAGACGACGGTAACGAAAGTACAATGCCGCGAACACCACAATTACAAGAATAACGACCGTTGGAAGACCACCCAGCACAACCATCAAAGCTGGTTGTTCCAGGAAAAGAAAAAGGCTGGCCCAGATGGCGGGAATGATCCACGCACAGATCGCAATACATTGGCGACGCTTCACCTCATCCCCAAAATCAAATAAACCTATCCGGGCAAAAGCATCAGAAAACATTCTGGTCCAGGCCGCAAGTGCCGCAAAAAGCGTGGAATAGAGCACCACGAAAGCTCCGACCACGAAAGTCGATCTTGCCCAAGGACCAAGAGAGTCGGTGTACATCGTTCCGAGTGTGCTGATCAATTCATCGCTCGCTGGCACTAGTTCCTGTCGATGCAAAACCGCCGCACCCAGCAGATAGAACATGACCGTCATCAGTGTGTAGGCAACCATCGCCAACATCGCATCCAGATACATGATGCGAATCCAACCTTTGGCCCGTTTTTCCCACTCAACCGAATCATTACAGGGCCCCGTATACGAGGCATATCCCTTCTCAAGTAGCCAGTAGTTGTAAGCCATGATTTCATCACCACCGACGCCAGTGATTCCGAACGCTCCAATCGCTATCAAGACGACCGCTTCCGGTGGAATACTAGGGATCAGTCCTGAGGCAAATTCATTGACCGAAATAGCAAACTCTGTCGTTTGCAAAGCACAGAGCGAAGCGATGGTAAACAGCGTAAAAATGCCAATCATGATCAAGGACGCTTTCTCGATCAGTTGGTAGTACCCGCGGAAAACCAGCAACGACACCGAGGCAGCCACCAGGTAGGTCACAAGGCAAAACATAAGAGAGTTGTCAGTGGGGTTCAGCGCAGGAACAAACTCAC
>Ga0315334_10000332_pt1 | contig 29037 bp, 46 predicted proteins | sample M150034915metaG_FD_205555 | JGI IMG/M metagenome (GOLD analysis project Ga0315334, IMG submission 205555) | Ammonia-oxidizing marine archaeal communities from Monterey Bay, California, United States - M1 500m 34915 | ecosystem: Environmental > Aquatic > Marine > Intertidal zone | place: USA... | reverse complement strand
ATACGATACCCTTATGAATGCTTTCTTGGATATTTCTATAATACGAGTTAATTACTGTGCTTAATGTGACTGCAATTACTAGAATTGTAACAGTTTTTACAAATGGTTTTTTAAAGAACTTCTTTATTACTTTAAAAAAACCATTGTTCAATTTTTTATTGGACATATAGTTTCCTTTTCTGTTAGATTCCCATCAATAAGTACAGGAAACTATATGTATTTAGCGTTATAACGGTAGTTATTAACTGTTAGTTAAACCCTACTTTTTAGTCCATTCACTGTAGTGTCGGTTACCATTTGGTGTGTCGGGTGCGCCTTTTGGGTGATCCCAACCTAATTCGTTGATTGTAAAGTTAAGTCGTTTAGCAACATCTTTAATATACTCTTCAGACCAATTAAAGAAGTCAATCCATTGAGCGTGTTTGTTAACATGTGTAATACCTGGGTTAGCTCTTAGGAATATTTTACCGCCTGGCTTAACTAGACTTGCTGCCATTGTCAACTGATCTTCAATAGTTGCTTTATCGCCAAAGTTAATACTGCCTAGTATTAATAATATATCCCATTCTGCTTCTGGATGTTCTTGTGCAAATTGTTGTATACCTAGTTTGATATCTGCATTACTGTTAAATGGGTCAATGCCTGTTACTTTGTCACTGAGGTGTTTTTTCCATCCATTGTCACCGCATCCCACATCTAATATTTTAAGTGGTACGTCAGGGCTTAGATCTTGTAAAGCATTAATTTTGTCTAAGAGTTCCTGTCCTGTCTTACGTGTATCAAATTTAAGATGTTGCTTCCAATATGTCTTTGCTTCTGCTGATTCATTAGTGTCTCCAAAATAACGAGCTAACAATGCCTCATCTATCCAATATTGCATCCCAATGAAACTTTTATAAAGTTCTGGATACTTTTCTTCATTATCTGCTATACTAATACCATAACGCATATCGAGAAAAGTACCTAGATCGGCAATGATTTTTTTGTTTATTTTCATAATTAGTAACTGTTGAATTTTTTTAGTAAGGGTGATAAATCTACCTTGGGTTTTTCTATAGTAGATTGTTTTGTGTTGGTTTTGTTTTTTCTAATATGTACTACAATTGAACCAGTGTTGTGTTGTTCACGTGTTGCTGTTTTACAATATTGATTAGCGTATACCCATGCTATTATTTCTTCTGCTATTTTACCTTGTCCAGTAATTATAGTAGTTTGTTTAATATTACTAAAGAAACATTCTGCCACGTGCTTGGAAAATTCTTTCCAGGCATCATGTACTTTAAATCCGTGTAAGTCGAGGTCTTTCATTTTACAATTTCATTACAAATTCTCTACCATGAGCATTAGCGACGTATATATTATCTCTATGATGCTTAAAGTTTAATGGTATTCCTTGTAGACTTGTTCTTATCATACCATTATGCTGTGATATGTATTCTACCTCAACGTCTTGTCCATTGTCTGTGCAATGCACGACTATCTTCTCGTCATCTTCTATATTAAATTTTCTATTTGCCATCTAACCATCCTTGTGCTCCGGCTAATTTAGCTACAAATGCATCTTTCTCTGTAAATAATACTATTATCTTTTTATCAACATAATAAGGATAATTCATTTTTCTTAAAAGGTTAATAAGATTTCTAGCACTTAACGTTGGAGATTCAAATTGATAAGCATCATATTGTTTACTTAATAAATTCTTTCCATACTTTGTTAAACGTAATGTATGTGTATTTTTAAAGATTTCTTTTACAGTTAGATAATCACGATTTATTAGACTAATTAATTTAGCCTGACTATTTTGAAGCTCTTGTGATTGTTTCACCATCAATTAATCTCACTACACTAAACAAATCAGTACCAAACTTTTTATTAAGTCTGTCTGATAAATTAAATGCATGTCCGCTATTAGAGAAACTAACTTTCTTATACTTAGGTCCTGGATAATTTACTAATGTATTCATAGTTCTTAGATTAATAGGTTTGCTGTCATAATATACAGCAAATATTGCATCTGCTTTTAAAATTTGTTCACTATTATAACTTTTATCTACTTGATCTAGTATAATTGTAGGTTTAGGTCGTGCCATTAAATGTTTCTCCTGTTCATATGTATTTAGCAATACTTGTCGAAAAAACACCAGTTAATGGTTTATTTCACATATTAATTTGTGTTGATTTCTTCCATAGTTTTAATTTCTTGCCCGCCGGCAATGATACATGCAAGGTTAATATCTGGCTTAATTAGCATAATAGTAAATTCTAAAGTTTCTGGATTTCTAGTAATTATAATTGCATCAAACGGATCGTTAGGCATATATTCAGAGTTTTTCCCGCCACCTGCCCATATTATCTGGCCACGTTGTAGAAGTAACTCTTTTATATGTTCCATTGTATTACATGCTAATAGTCTATTCAGCATTTTCCATTCGTCTGGTACTGTTGGTTGAGCCTCTGGTTTAATTTCTTGTTCTATTTGTGGATCAATTTCCAACAATGAATCAGGATTCATTGATTGTGCTTCAGCAAATGCTGGCAATATTACCAATATCAACAGAAATGCTCCTAATAATTTAAATATATTGTTCATTCTTGTTTTGCTTTCTTTAAGTTTATATTCATATCCCATTCTGTGAAATATGGCCCTCTGTGCTCGTACTTATTTATGGTTTCTAACTTAGGACAAAATGCATGTTGCCAGCCCATTCCTTCGTACTTTAAAATATAATAACCTGCAACAAATATAGTTTTACCATTCTCGGCTTTTTTAAACAACGGCAATTCATCGTCTTCAACAGGGTACAAAATACTCGTGTTCGTTGGTAACCCTTTATATACTTGGAGATCACCACTAATCTCGGCTGTATTAACGGATTTGAAGCTCTTAAGGCTATCTAATAGTTCTGTTGTATTAGAATTCTGGTCAAAGAACTCATAATGCCCTTCATCTATTTTACGTAGAGTGCCTACCTTACCATACTGACCTTCTACTATCCAATACTTTTCTTTTATAATTTCTTTAATCTTAAATGGCATTTATGCTTCTTGTAATTGTTTTACTTCTACAATATTTGCCATACGAAAACTTCTAAAACCTTTAGCACTTGTATCCCATACACTTAAAACTTCCTCGTTAATTTTACGAATCTTTTCTTCTGTTAATGGGTTTTTCTTAGGTGGTGGTGGCATTACATTCTTGCTTAATGTACAACTCATAATTCTTAAATCACCATTAATTTTATTGAATGTAACTTCCATTATGTTTTCTCTGAGCTGTTGCTCTAGTTCATTTCGTTTAATCATAACATCATTCCTATCTCTATGCCAATCCATAAGATCATTACTCCCATTATTATATTATAACTTCTTTGAATACTATCAAATGATTCACGAATTGATTTCATGCTCTCATTGTGTTTTTCTTCTATTTCTTCCCAATTATATTCCATATTATTCTCCATTAGTTTAATGTTGGTCTTTCTATTGTGATTTCATCTCTGCTTTCTAATATATGTTCAGTAACCATTAGAAATTCTTCTTCAGATAACATAGCCTTATAGATCTTAAGTGCTTGTGCCATCATAACTCCTGCTGATGCTAATGGTTCGTGTTGCATTGAAAGTCTTTCAAAGTCTCTATACAACTGTTCTAAATTATTATCCATTTTAATTTTCTCCTGTAAATAAGTTTGCATAATCTAAAAACTCATTATGTTTTATTCTTATAGTATCATTATACACTATGTTGAGCTTTTTGCATAGCTCTTTTAATTCAATATTAAATAAATCTTCTACTACTATTGCATTATTATCGTATGTAAAATTAGTATCAAATATATCAGATCTAATCTTATTTTTTATATTTTCTTTTTCTTTAATACCAGGCACCGTTAGACCTTTGTGATGGAAACAATATTGTAATTGCCAAAATTCTAACTCACCACGTTTTGCATATTCTAATGCATTAGGATAAACTTCATTCATCATACGTTCATTGTATATTTTATCGTCTTGCTTATGATTGTGTACGTGCATTTTTATATTTTCTAATAATTGTTCAGGATTTACTGAACGACATTCATATAATTCATAAAACAAATCAAACATTTTATCATTAGGTTGAATTACAAGTTGATTTAAGTTATTATTCCATGGAGAACTTTTTCTCCACCCACCATAACTTAATCCAAAAATAGTATTACATTTAAAACTATCTACAAATTTATTTAACCAAGTAAAGTCATTGCTTAAATTTTTATCTTCAACGTCTTTAATAAATGCATGGGACCAATCATTTGGATCATCTGAGTGGTTATCCCATGGGTCGTCACGCTCTTCAGCTTCGTAGCAACCTTTATTAAATACAAAATAGTTACTTTGATAGCTGGAACTTTGTTGAAGTATCCAGCCTATTACTGATGAATACATTGGTATTTCACTATATATAAATGTATGTTTAGACATACCTATTTCACTCTTTTAATATTTTCCAAGTTTCTTTCCAGTCCTTTACCCAAACGACTTCGTCTTCTTCTTCATGTCTATTATGTATTGCATTACCCAATGGTTCATCGTTACCACCTGGTTGCATCATATCACCAAAGAAACATACAGCAACTTCGTTAAAGTCAGATAATATTTGTCTTTTATCTTTTCCTTTAGGAGCTATATCTAAACCTGTTGCGCCTGCTACTTTTGCCTGTATATTTTCTTTTTCAGTAAATGTATCATTAAATCTTCGTGCTATTTTGTGTCTTTCTGTGTGTTCTTTATCCCATACTTCGTATTCTGCTCTTTCTTCTGTTGTACTGCCTCTACCTACTATACTAAAGTTCACCATTCCAGGTCTATCTTCAATATGTGTTCCTGTTCTAATTGGAAACTTGGAAGCGAATAGTTCTTTTGATAACCAATCACGTGCTTTATTACTTAAAATCCAGTCAGCAGTTTGTATTTCTATTCCTTTTTCCCATACACTATTTCCACTACAATTATAAGAACGTTTTACAGTATGCATAATTTCTTTACCTAGTTGTTCTAATGTTTTTGAATAATCGCTACCAGTAACAAGATAGCAATCATGCTTACTAATAAATTTTAAAAAGAATTCTTTGAATTTAGGATCTATTAAAGTACGGCTGAGTGTTAGAGTGCCGTCAACATCAAATATATAAACTCTATTGTGCATTTATATAACTTGCATTTAGATAAGTTGAATGATCATTTGCTCTTTCAACAACTCTTTGTAGATCCCATTTACCACAAAATCTCATAAGTTGAATACCTACTTGTGCTTTTGGATCTTTTTGTACTTGTTCTACAATAGCTCCATCTAGTTTTTGTTTAATTTCATCTGGCTGTTGTGTAAGATCAATAAGTATTTTATTACGTTCGTAATCTTCTAATACACGGTGCTCAACATTATTATGATCTACCCAACGTTGTAACATAAAGTTATTCCAATTGAAACCTTTATTATCTTTATCTGCAAATGCTTCCATCATACCTACTTTGTTCTTTGTTCCTTTTTTACGAGCTCCTGGGAATGCACTAAACACATTATCACTTGTGTCTCCACGAATACATTTCTCAAACAATAACCACTCTGGGTTGCCTAGTACTTTAGGTTCTTTAGTTTTCTTATCCATTATAGGTCTACCTTTGTCATCAAACACACCTTCATGTGTAATTAGTTGACCCATAATGCCATTATACTGACTAACATTTTCATTAATAAGCTGATAGAAGTCGCTGTCGCTACTTACAATACAATGTTTATCGTCAGGGTGATTTTGTATCCAACGTGCTATAAAGTCATCTGCTTCACACTCGCCATGTTGCAATACTGTACAATTAGTTCTGTTAGTAAAGAACTCTTGTAACTCTTGATAAGCATCCCAAAATTCTTTATCTTCTTCTTGTTCTTTTTCTGTAAGGGCATCGCGTGTCGCTTGTCTATTACGTTTATAAGGTTCATAAGCATCTTTACGCCAACTGCGGCCTTCTAAACATAATACAACATGTGAACCTTTTTGTTCACGCCATACTTTATTAATACTATTAAACATGATATGGAAACTCATACCAATTTTTGTGTGCATATCACTACCACGTACTACATGCTTTGCTCTAAAAAACATGTTAGCCGCATCAACTAAAATGTAACTCATCATAGAGATCCTATATTATTTAAATTTATACTGATTCGTCTTCAGCAATCTGTCTGCAAAGTCCAGTGAACCATGCGTCAACTATTTCATCATCATTGTTTCCACTGTATCCTGCATCAAGCAACTTTGTAACAAATAGTTTATTCCATTCTAAATCAAAATATCCATCACCTGGATGCTCTGAATCAAACTTAACTTCAAGTACATTAACATACGGTTGACCTTTAGCAGTGGCTTGGTCTTTTTTTGAAATTTCTTTTTTGTTTTTTGAAACTAGTTTTTTTAGTTTTTCAATCATGCTCATTTCCATCCTATCCTTTCCCATGGCACATCTTTGTCGCCAAAGTGTCCATATATACAGTTCTCACTATACTTGTTAAAATTAAATAAATCAAACTTATCTATAATACCTTTTGGTGTTAAATCAATATTATCTTCAATAAACTTTTGAATTGATCTATTATGCCCATTTGAATCTATGTAAATACTTGTAGGTTCTTTTATACCAATTGCATAACTAAGCTGAATGCTACACCAATCAGCCATCTCATCTGCTACTACATTCTTTGCTAACCAACGTGCCATATATGCCGCACTTCTATCTACTTTCGTAGGGTCTTTACCACTAAAAGCACCGCCACCGTGAGGAGCATAGCCACCATAAGTGTCCACAATAATCTTTCGTCCTGTAAGGCCTGTATCGCCATCTGGTCCTCCAGTTTCGAATACTCCTGTAGGGTTAATATGCCAATTTGTTGATTCATCTATTAAATTTCCTAACACTTTGTTTGCCGCATCTCTGCACGGCATTTTAATACTATGATGCATTCCTTTTGTATGTTGATGTGATATTACAATTTCTGATACACGTTTAGGTATTCCACCTTCATATTCAATACTTACTTGTGACTTTGCATCTGGTAGCATATATTCATATCCACTTTTACGTAAAGTATCTAATTCTTTAAGTATCTCATGGGCATAGTATATAGGTGCTGGCATCATTGCTTCGTTATCACTACATGCATAACCAAACATTATTCCCTGATCACCTGCACCAAATTCGTCTGTTCCTTTTGCAATATCTACACTTTGTTCATGTATAAGTGGGTAAATAGCTAACTTTTCCCAATGAAATCCATCTTGTTCATAGCCAATTTCTTTAACTTTCTCCCTGACAATTTGTTCTAAATCGTCCTTACTAACATTAAAGTTCTTTGTTTCACCTGATACTATTACGTGATTTGTAGTTACGAGTGTTTCGACCGCTATCCGTGTTGTCTCATCACCATTCTTTAGTCCTGCATCAACTAATGCATCACTAATTTGGTCTGCTACTTTGTCTGGATGCCCTGCACTAACACTTTCGCTTGTAAATATATAATTACCTTGTTTCATAATACCCTAGGGTGCTCCTTTCCTTTTGTAACGATATAAGGAAACGGCTTAGGCAAATCCTTATCGTCTTTAACTTTTTCTTTCCACTTGTCGTGTGACTCTTTGCAGAGTTCATCACGTTTGGCTTTAGCATCTGCTTTCTTTTCAAATCCTTCTTCAATAACTTTTCTTGTGTGTGTATTAAAAACACTGTATATATTAGCCATATTTTATTTCCTTTTATTATAATCCTGCTTTTCTAATTGCATCTTCGTAGTTATCATGTTCCCCATGCGTTTCCGAATAAGCTGATGTGAAGTCTCGGTGTGAATCTCCATCCTCGTTCCATACAGATGTTTGCGACTTCTTGGACATTGAGATTGTATTCTTCCGATCTTCCACCCAACGGCATAAGGTACACAGGGCAGTCCAACCCTGCTTTGCGATATTCATTAACCGCTCTGCCAGCCTCATCAATGTCACGACGATCAGCAACAACAAATTTAAGATAAATGCTACTGTCATGAATGCGACTATACTCGTAAGCAATATCAGGAAGTATAGCATCGCCCCAAGATTCTCCACTAATGGAGAGTTTAGGACTACAGCTCCATGTGACCTGTAGTCTGTCTTGATTGTTAAGATAGTTGATAAGATCTTCGTGTAAGTGTTGTGTAGTGTTTGTCTCAAATGTAACATTTTTTAAGTCCTTCATAAGTGAGTGATTAAATAATTCTACGTACAATCGTTGCCACCCTAACAACGGTTCGCCACCAGTTAATATAAGATGTATATCCTGGCCATTATCGCAAGTCCACTTACCTTCTGGTGTTAGACTTAATAGATGATCTACTACTTCATCTACTGTTCCTTCTTTATTAAAATGTTTAAACTCAGGATAGATACTTGCATAAGTATCACACCCGGTATGTATAATAGGTAAATCATTAAATTTCTCTGTGGTTATATGGATTTGTTTATCTAACAACTCCTTTACTTCATCATTATAACGATTGCCGTTTGCTTGTTTTTCTTTACGACTGGGTTCATCTCTACTCAGTCCAAAATTCATACAACGAAAGTTACAACCAAATGTACGTAAAAATACACTAGGTACTCCTACAAATTTACCTTCGCCTTGCACTGAATAGAATGCTTCACTATACCTGAGCTTCAATGTATTACCCTCTTAATCTGTTATTTCTTCGTGTCTAATAAAATTGATATCGTATTGAAAACCATTTTTATCTTTAAACCGAAGTGTACTGTACTTATATATCTTTCTTTCTTCAGTTATAAAAGTAGGATGGTCTTCACAGACTGTTGTTCTTTTATACCCAACAACCGTTTTCTTACTCTCTGCATCTGCATTAGCAATAGCACCACCAAGTATTGCACCAAGTGCCGTAGCACCATCATCATCACCAACTTGTTTACCAATAATGCCACCTAGTATACTACCAATAATAATATTACCAGTTTTATCTTTAGTGCTATAAATTGGTATGTCTACATCTTTACATACTCTATTACTTTGTCTATGTTGAACAGTTTCCCATATATAATGATGAGTTAAGTAAGCATTTACTTCTTCTCTTACATAATTATTCTCAGCATTTACTACATTAGCAAATAAAAACATACTTGCTAGTATTGTTATAATGTATTTCATTCTAATCTCCTTTAGAGTTATTAAGTTTATCATTTGTCTCTTTTACTGTGTTAAGTATACTATGTTTTAGCATTTTTGTCAAGGCCTTAACGTCCTTTGGAAAGCAAGAACCACTATATCCTAGTTCCCCTTCATTATTAGGTACTTTCATGTGCGTAGCACCTATTGTAGGGAATCTACCCAGGGCCCTACATAAAGTGTCATAGTCAACATCTTCTGGTAATTCACTATATAGCTCATGAAACCATGCTACTTTAGTAGCCAACCATGCATTATGTGTGTATTTTATCATACTTGCAGTTCGCCTATTAGTATAAACTACGTTATAATCAGGCATATTAAACAAACTAGCCCACCATTTAGCATCTTCTTTATTGTTTTCGTGGTGTCCTAGTATAAATGTATGTTGGTTCTCAAAGTCTTCTTCTGCGTGTTTTTCTCTTAAAAACTCTGGATTATACGTTACGTTCGCTGGGTAATCTTGTATTAAATCTGGTGTTACTGTACTTTTAAGTAAAATAGGAGTACGTTCATCACATAGTGCTAATACTTTTTGTATTATACTATCATCACATCCACCAAAGTATAGGCTAGGAGTAGGAACACAAATAATAATACCATCTGCATTTGTTGCCGCTTCTTGTGGATCTTGTTCTGAGTAATGTAATGGGTCAACTCTTACTATTTTAGTTTTGTTACCTTGATATGTTTCTTCTAAGAAGTTTGCTACTGCGGTACCAACCATACCGCATCCAAATACTGCTATGTTCAATTCTTATCTCCTGTATAATCGCTATGTTTAGAAGTTTGGTCTGTACTGGAATAACTATTAGGCCCGCATTCTATGTGACATGCTTTAGGTGTATTTCCTGTTTCAAATCCATCTATTACTGCCAGCCATGTAGGACTTTTTATTATTGTATCTATATTATGCTTTGTTACATCCAAGTCTTCTTCCACATTTAATCCGTTTTGTTTGCCCCATTCTATAAATTCATTCCAACTTTCTACTGGATTAACAAAACAACAAGGTTTTAATTTATTATCAGCAGATAAAAACATGGCCAGGTCATATAATAAACATCTAGGTTTTATCATTTGGCCACCTATATATTTCTGGGTCATCACAGTGATAACACTCAATATCTCTTTCACTTGTGACTGGCATAAACTTATCAACTCCTAAACTATTTGCAAGTTTTCTTGCGTCTTCTACTTGATATTCGTTATATGGGAAAACTAGATACTTCCATTCTAGTCTAGGCTTACGATCTAATGGAAGTGCTCCCATTGTTTTCATTCCCATCATAATAGATTTCCAGTCTGCACGAATTCTGTATAAATGATTTGTTTCTTCTAGTCCATCTACACTAAAGTTAAATAATTGCTTACGTGACCAATTAAGACTTGCTAATTCATCCCACCACTTTTGTTTTTTAAAACTACCATTAGTATGAATAGTAAGAGTTTTATTTCTTTCTATATAATAACGTATGATGTCTATAAAGTCTGGATGGTATATTGGATCACCATAACATCCTACAAATAGATAATTACGGTTTGCTAGTGAGTCTGCAAAACTTTTAACAATATTTGTATCTAGGTGTCCAACATCCCAATCTTTTTTATCTTGACTAGAATCATTGCGTGGACAAGCAGGGCACCCAAGAGTGCATTTTGTTGTGAGTTCTATTTCTAATGGGTTAGTTACAAGCATATATGTATTTAGTTTTTATGCCACTACGTATCTTCAACTGGCTCTTTGGGTTCAGTCCAAAAACTACTAACAAATTTACCACCGCAGTTGTCAATTTCTTTTTGTGGGTAGCCTTCGCTTACTAACCATTTTAAGAGATTAAAATCATCTCTTAATCCATAGTCATATTTGCTACCATAATATATTGTACCTGACTCTGGTATCGCTTTTGGAAATCCATATTTATTACCGCTTGGTGGGTCAATCATTAAAATTCTGTTCATTTAAATTCTCCTATGCAAATAAGTCTTCGCCATCTTCTCTATGGCCTTCCCTATACGCCATATTAGTTTGTGTTTCACGTACTTCTACTCTAAAGCACCATAGACGTTCTCCTTCTGATTTACCCCACATATCTGGAATGTATATTCCATTTACATATTTGTATAATTGATCTGCTAATCCTTCACAACCAAGTTTTGGAAGTTCTACTACTTTTGCAATTCCAAGTTTGTTGGCTTCCATATACCAATCTTTATGAGGATCGTCTTCTGCTACTAACAGAGTGTGATCGAATTGATCTTGTAGCATTTGTTTAAGTTCTCTCATACCTCCGTAATCTGCTACCCAATTACGAATGTCTAAGTCGTTAGTACCGAAAAAGAATCTCATACTAAAACTGTATCCATGAATAATGTTACAGTGACTCTCAGCCTTCCATTGTCTATAAGCGACAGGAAATTGATCTACATATTCTTTTGTACTTACGTATTTATATTTTGTCATTTTATTTTGGCTCCCAATGTTCGTGGCACCTCGGTTCATATGTTTCGGCGCCACCTATTTTTACTCTTTTCGAGTTTTTTGTTGCTTTTAGTCTTTGTGTTTTACCAGCATCAATACCGCATACTGTACAGAATGCTTTAATTTTAACTACTTCATCTGCTAATGATAGCATACGTGCAGTTGTTTCAAATGGTACTCCTCTGCTGTCTTGGTCAAGACCTGCTACTACAAAGTTTACGCCTGTACGTAAACCTTCTTCTACAAACCATATAGTTTCATTTGTATCAAAGAATTGTACTTCATCAATAAACACTGTATGAAAGTTATATGGTCTAATTGTGTAATTGTCTTTTACTAGTTCTAAGTCAATTACTGATACGGCTGGGTGTCTTAATTTATTGTGTGTTACGATTTCATCTTTGTTATCACTATGATATCTGTCGTCCACAATCGGTTTTAACACTAGCACTTTATGTCCACCGTGTTCTATAAAGAGTAGTCGTTTAAGTAACTCACTACTCTTACCAGCAAACATAGGTCCTGCTATGACTTCAAGTTTGCCTCGTTTATTATATGTTCCTGTATCCGTTGCTTTTGGTATTGGAAATTTATAAATATTTTGTGTTGATTCTATTTGCATTAAAATACTAACTTATATGTTATACCTGCAGTTACTTGTGTTTCATCTAAACCTGCATAATTATTACGCATTTCAATATTTGCTGTCCATGAAGATGTATCTGTAATTCTATTTATATAAAATACTCCAACGTCAATTTCTCTCTTGTTAGCCTTTAATGAACTGTTAATGTCTGTGCTTACAACATCTCCATTAGCACTAACACTACTAGGAATATTAAAGTGTGCATCGCCACTTGTAATACTAACTGGCATACTTGTTACAAATCCAAATGTATTGCCACCTGTTGTTTGCGACACACCAAGTGTAGCACTGTTAGACATCATAACATCTGCACTTTTAAGCATAGAACTATTGTCTACATCAAGTCGTGTAGCACCTATTGTTGCATTACCAAATACACTTATACCATTGTTTAATTCTATGCTATCACTATATCCAAAATATGCAGTATTAGAATTGTTAACTCTCATAAATTCATTATCTGCAAAGTTACCCAAGAACTTATCTGATTCGTTTACAAAACCTACTGTTAATTTATTCCATTGTTGCACAATACTTACATTGTTATTATTATCATTAAGTGCAATATGTGTTCCTGAGTTTGTTACAGGAATAATACTACCACCATTAAAACCTAAGTAGTAATCAGGAGCAAAGCCATGCATTGCCGCTGATGTAGGACTTGCTGTCCTTGTATCTATTGTTTGTACCATGTTATTAGCGTCAAAGTAATAATCTCTATTATACTCATCAGCTACCATCATTGAACTTAATGCTGAAATATTTGCATTACCACTCATTGCAATTACACCACTGTCATTTATATTAACTCTATTATCATCAATTCTACCTGTAGTAACTAATCCAATAGCACCTTGTGGTAGTGTTGCTTCATCTAAATCTAGCATACCTTGTCCATGTTTATTAGGATCATAATTTGAAATGACTTCTGTATCTGCCGTGTTAAGCAAAAGTTTAGTAAGGTTAGCACCAGTCATATGTGGCCACATTTGATGTACAATTGCAACTGCACCTGCTACATGAGGGGCCGCCATCGATGTACCTGTAAGTGTTGTATATTCACCATTGTTAGTTGGTGCCGCAATATACACACCTGGTGCCATAATATACCTATCGCTAATAAGAGCATCGGATTTACAAGTGCCATCATCATTAAGTTCTCGACAAATAGTTCCTGCCGCATTGCTCCACTTACTAAGGCTGTTCTTCCTTTCGTCAAACATACCAACAACAAGTACACGATCACCAATTTCAGAATCAAGAGCAATATGTGATTCTTGACTAGCCACTGCAAGTCGATCATTACCAGCGGCAAGAACCATTACAGTTTCGTGACCTTTCATTGACTCAATCATTGCAGTAGCATGACCATTTGTAGAATATATTTGGTTATACCCAAGAGTATTATAATCACCAAATGTCATATCTGCATAATAAACGCCTTCGCTAATTTCCGTAAGACTGTTTCGATATGCCCAACTTGTAGTTGTACCGGCACTAATGTTTACTACATCTGCACCGTTTTCTACTGCCCACTCCATTGCTTCAGGAATTTTGTTAAATTGGAAAAAGCCACCATCGTATGCAAGTTTACCAATAAGCAATCCAGCATCGTAGGCTACACCTGTAGTACCAACACCATCTAAGTTTGCCGCGGCAATACCTGCCACGTGTGTTCCGTGTCCAAACCTGTTACCATCTTCTACAGTTCCAAGTCCACGTTCACATACACTTGTAAAACATTTTGCTTCAATAATACTATCTGTAAACTCACTATGGTCTGTGTCAATACCAGTATCAAAGATTGCAATTATACTATCTTTACCAGTATACCCACGAGACCATGCCGCTGGTGCTCCAATCTTATCCAGATTGTTACCAAAGTACCCACCTAGCAATTCAATGTAACTATCATTAATATTACTGTTCATTGTTTTAACGGCATTGTAATAACTATCACTTACTGTGTAGTCAACATCACCTCTAGCAAGATATTCTGCTTCTGTGAATACAATTATAGTAGGTGCGTCTGGTTCTTCCGGTTTTTCTTCTTCTGGAATAACAAGAGCATATTCTCTAATAAGTTCACGATCAACTTGTATATCAATTTCATTTATAGTTTCTTTACTATCAACTTTTACATTATTTTGATACGTTTCTTTACCGTTATCATATACACTAACAGTTTTGTGGTTAGTATAATATGTAGTTGTAACCGGTGTAGTTAGAGTAACAGTAATTACTGCATACTCTCGAATTGTGTTACCATCTTGTTCTTCAACAACATTATTGTCTGTAGTAGTGATAGTGGTACCACGATTAACAATTGTTCCAGGTACTTCTTCTACATAAGTACGTACAATCTTAGGTGCAATATCTGAATTAATAACAGTATTGTACTTGTCAATCTCGCCTAAATGCCATTCATATCGTGTTTGAATATTTTTATACCAACTTAGATGACTATAGCGAGAATATTTGTCAAAAATATTTGCATAACTTTGATTGATGTTCTGATAATTACGTACAACTGATTTTGCAAAATTAATTTGGCGCATTTGATCCATATTTTGGAACCAATTTGCATCATAATAACTTGTATATGCAGATGCCGAAAGTGACGTAAAGGCAATTGCTATGCCTATTACCACGGTTGCAATAAGTTTTTTCATTGTAGTCTCCTGACTTTTATGGTTAATGTACACATATTATACAACAATATATGCATCTTGTCAACCAAGAAACATCGGTTTTTATGGTAAAATCTATGGAATTTCAACAAATTCATAGTTTACTTACTCTTTTTTTAATAATATTTGCTAGGTCTTTGTCATAATCACTCATATTATCATCTAATCCGTTTGGTATCATATATTCGCTAATTTCTCCTAAAAAATCTACAGTTTCTTTGTCAGGATGTAATACAGCAATACCTAAATCCGTCATATCAGCATGAGTTATTTTGTTTTTAACATTACCTAAATAATCGCCTACTATATCAAACTCACTATCATTAATATCAAATACTACAAATTGACGAAGTACTGTATTACCGTCAACTGGTGCTGTTATGTGTTTTGCTGATATTACTGCGTCTAATGTTTGTTCATCTACAGTTGCACCTGCAAATACTAATAGTATTCTTTCTACACCGTGTTCTTTTAATAAGTCTTTTGCTACGTTAAAATCTTCACGCTCTCTAAAAACTACAATATTACTAAATCCATGTTGAATTAAATTTCTATATGTTACTGCACCTAAGTTGACTTCTAATAACTTATGCAAACTATCACTTTCCATATCTTTGCAATCAATTAATACACCAATTTTGCTATTACTTTTGTTTTGTATAACTGATGGATTTAATATATTAGTTCCTATGCGTAAACGTAAACTGAATCGTTTTCCTGGGCCAGCTTTAAAACTATGCATTGTGTGAGGCTGACTTTTAAATATAACTGCATCACTAGATGTGGCACTTGTGTCCATATCATTTAGATACAATGACCTTGATGCATCATCTACTTGCAAATAATATTGTAATGTTAAAGTGTCTTTACGTGGACCTGTATCATTATGTTCTTCATTAAGTCCTGCTGGGTCACAATAGTCAAATACAAGACTAGCATTATATCCAGTACTATAATCTATGTTATAATGTTGAAGTAATAATTTGTGTGCTTCTGTATCTTTTAATTCAGAAAGTACTTGCTTGGCTAGTGAAGCTGGTAAAGAAGAAATAAAATCCTTTGATATATCTTTTGTATAGATACCTTCTTGAAAACTATCTTTTGGTGCGTTATCCCAATCTATTATATTAAATACCTTTAATAATGAAACAACCGTTGCAGTGTTTAATGCATTGCGAATTATTTTATGTTCCCAAGGAATATTTGAAGTAGGTGCTTCTAATATTTTTGATACATTATGTTTGTCCATACTCTATATCGCCTTCCCATGGATAAACTAACCACACATCTTCTTCTGCTTTATTTACTTCATGGCACCAATAATTAACGCCATCAAACTCACTTGATAAGTTCTCAGTTAAAACAGCAAAACGAACATTGTTATAGGCGCCTGCTCGTCCATTAAGTTTCCAATCATTGCTAATCCATTTGAATGTAGCACCAGTATCATTAATATCGTCTACTATTAGAATTTTTTTACCTGTTAGGGCATCCTCAGCCATCCATTCAACACTATCACCAGACTTACCAGACTCACCATCTCGTAAAGCAACCTTTAATGCTTCACATCTAATTCCAGTTATATTACTTAAAATAGTAGCAGGTACATTACCTCCTCGTGTAATTCCTACTATGTAATCTGGTTTCCATCCATCTTTATAAAGTTGATTAATGAGTTGATTACACATATGTTCTGTGTCTTTCCAAGAGTAATAAATTTTATTAGGTTTCATTATGAACTATGCCCCTTCATACTCATACAAATCTTATAGAACTCATCTCTAGTTGCTGGGTCATCATGGAATGCACCTAGCATTATAGCAGTTGTCATATCTGATTCGTGTTCACGTACTCCTCTATGTGTCATACAATGATGTTCTGCTTTTACCACTACTGCAATATGTGTTGTTTGTGCATATTCTTGTAGTGCATCAGCAATCTGTGTTGTCATCTCTTCTTGTATTTGTGGACGTTCAACAATGTGATGTATAAGTCTGTTAAACTTACTCAAGCCAATTACTTGACCATTTGGAATAATGCCTACCCATGCTTTACCTACAATGTTTTGCAAGTGATGAGCACATGTTGACTTAATACTAATTGGTCCACTAGTGTACATACTCTTATAACCCATGTTAGGGAAACTTGTAACTCTTGGTACTGGTTCATATCTACCACCAAATGTTTCTTTTATATACATCTTTGCTACACGTTTTGCAGTTTCTTTTGTATTGTGATCGTTATCTGTATCAATTACAAGACTTTCTAACACTCCTTGTAACTTTCCTTCTACTTCTTGTTGTAATAAATCTAATTCACCATCTTCTATGAATTCAGATATGTTATCATTACAATGAAATCTTTTGTTCTTTGCTAAAATTCTTTGTTTAATTACGTTGCTTATTTCCATTTATTTTACTCCGAGTTTACGACGTGGATGTCGCTTTTTTATTATACCAATTATATGCTGTTTTAACTATAGTGTCAAGATCATATTTTGGTGTCCAATTAAGTTTTTCATTTGCTAATGTAGTATCTGCTACTAACTTAGCAGGGTCCCCATCTCTAGCAGGTCCAATTGTTACATTAGGTTCTAGAGGTGTGTTTCTTCTTACTGCTTCTACAATTTCTGAATTACTATATCCATTTTTATTACCTAAATTAAATATATGTGCTCCACTATTGGAACTAAAGAATAAAAAATCTATTGCTTTGTCTATTGCTGTTGCAACATCTTCTACATGTACGTAATCACGTACACACGTTCCATCTGGTGTATCAAATTCTCCACCGTTTAATGTAAAGTCTTTACCTTCCATAGTCATTTCTATAAGTTTAGCAATAATATGTGTTGCCGCTTTTTCTTGTCCGTGTTGCATAAGTGTGTCTGCACCTGCTACATTAAAGAAACGTAAACTAACACTGTTTATTCCATATGCAGTAGCATAATCATTTAACATGATTTCTGTCATACGTTTGCTCCACCCATATGGATTCATAGGTTCGTGTTGTTCAGTTTCTAAACACACTCCTCCATCTGGTTCACCATATGTTGCGGCACTACTTGCAAAGACAAAACGTTTAATTTCATGCTTCTTACACCCATCAAGTAATTTTAGAGTTCCTACTACATTGTTATTATAATATTTGCTAGGATCTAATACACTAGGCCCTACTAAACTTGTTGCTCCTATATGAACTACACAATCTACATCTTGTAACATAATATCCATTACACTATCACTGTAATCTCCAATATATGTTTCTCTACAGTATTGATGTTTAATCATATTTCTATCTACACCAACTAGAGTGTGCCCTTGGTGGTGTAAGTAATAACAAGTTTGTGAACCTATATATCCTGATGCTCCTGTTACTAATACTTTCATTAATATTTTTCCTCTGCTACGTGGTCTCTGTAACGGTTTCCGCTACGTTCCCATGTTGATTTAACATATCGCTCACCCATAATATCAAGCATACGATCTATGGTACCATTTGTCCAGTTACTAATTTTGCCCATGTTTTTACTTGGTGCCTCTATACCTTGCAATATTTTACTTACTGCATCTTCCTTGCTCCAAGGCATATAAAGTCTTGTATGATCGTTTGCAAACGTTTCTGGAAAACTTCTATATGCAGGATAAACAACATTACAACCCAATGCATCTGCTTCACTGACAGTATTTGATACCCAGTCTTGCAATGCACAATTAAACATTACTTTAGAATCATTAACTACATTATAGTATTCATTCTTTTGTAAGTCTTTTAGGATTGTAAGTTTGCCATCCGCTTCCATTTGTAAAGCTCTATCCAAATACTTTTGATTGTTACTACGCAACGGTCCGCCGCTTAGTACTGCAAATTCAATATTAGGATTAATAACTTTCACTTTCTCAATAACATCCATGAAGAAGTCTGGTTGCTTCTCCTGATCAAAACGTGCGGCAAATACCACTCTGTCACTACGTTCTGCCCATGGCTTAACTTGGTTGTTAATTCTGGAGAGCACTTCCCTCTTACCAAAACTTAAACCTGAAATATTATAGATAGGTGCATTCCAATTAGCAATTCTCATATGAGCTACCATTTCTTCGTTTGTTGCTAGTATGTGTACATTTGGTATTTCGTTACACATACGTTCATACAAACTCATCCACTTACTCATACCCCATACATGAACAAAGTCATCAGGATCAATTGCTTGTGCTAAACAACGTAAATAAATCTTTGGTCGTTGTTCTTCTGGAATTTGACACATAATATATGGAAGACTTTCAATACCAGGTTGAAACATATCTTCAAAGAAAACCACATCTTTTCCTCCGCACTCTCCATTCCGCATCATTTGTACCAGGTTCATGAGTTGACTCATACCAAAGTATGATCGACCATGTGCGTCTAACACTTGTCCTACTGAAATTGATTTAGTGTTGTCGATAGTTTCGCCTGGCACGATTACATAATCTATACCACGCTCTTTAAATGCCGCTTCACTCCAGTCTTGTAACTGTAATGTGTAGCGGCCTTCGTAGGGTTCAAGACCCATATAAAATAACTTACGCATCTTTTTCTTCTTCTTCCTCTTTTTTTGGTAACCAAAGTTTACCTACATGGATTTTTAGTTTTTTAGGACTTCTGTCCTTTTGCATTTTGATTTGAATATCAAATGTAATTGCATTTTCCTTTTCAGTTGGTGCAATTTCAAAACTATAAACCTTGTAACTTCTCTTCAAGTCGCCTAAATATGATTTAAATACACTAATAAGTTTATTAGTTTCTTTCTCGTTATACATATATCCATCATAAGGTTGAATAATTTTAAGTAAATCATACTTAATATCATTAATATTATAATAGCCCATCAGTTTAAAATAATTACCTGTACCAGGCATATTAACTGAAATATCTTTTTTAATTTCTGACATTGCTTTATCCTTTTTTAGGGTTAAAAGTCATTGTTGCTCCGTTCTCATTATCCTCAGCAACACTAATTGTTATTGAACGGTTAGGATACTTGTTGTGTATTTCCTGTGCTAGTTCCTCTGCAATCATCTCACAACTGCGATGATTAAGTTCTAATGTATCTGTAGCATACAACGATTCAAGCCAACGTTTGAATTGAATAAATTCAATATCTCTGTCATCATGGAATACATCAATTGCTACTCTAAAGTGGAAGATGTGCCTGTGTGCTACACCTAAGAATGAAACATCATCCCATCCACCTGTTGCAAGTGCTGGGTCGTCTTTAGCGGCAGGGTATAAATGTACACCTTCCTTTTGAAACGTAACCCATACTTGTCTTTGTACTATGTCAATCATTTATCTATCCTTATCCTGGTAAATTATCGTCATCAACAGAATCTGCTTCATCGACTTCTTCTTGTTGTGCTTTCATAATCTTAAGCATTTCCCATAACTTCCAGTCAATTGCTTCAAGATATTTCATAAGTTGCTTCACAGTTGCAGTTTCAACCGCATCTGTATGTAAAGTGTCAGTTACTACTGCTGTCGGGGCATCTGCACTAACTGTACTTTCGTCAATTAAACGAATTTTCTTAGTCATTGTTATATCTCCTTATCATCTTTATATTCATCCCAGGTTGTGATAGTTTCCTGGGTTTTTAGTTGTCGTACAGGGTGAACCCATACGCCATCATTACTATACTTAAAATCTCTATCATCTAGTTTAAGTCTAGCATGTTTGTTTAGTTGATCAATGTTTGGTAATTTAGCACTAATCATACTAATAAATCTTTCATATTTGTTAAAGTCTTGTTCCAATACCCATGAATGATATTTTAGATCATAATCTAAAGTAATCCAAAGCCCTGCTTCTCTTAATTTATTAAATAAATTATTCCATCCTCTAAATTGTTCTGGTGTTGCTACACCCGAAGCGTCTTTGTCGTCTAACCAAAAACTTTGATTAGCACCTAAGTATACATGATCAATACCATTATATTTTGCGTTAGCAACAACATCATCAGCATCAAGCATACCATTAACAAATAATGTTTTCATATGCAATGCAGGAGTTTTCTCAACTTCATTACCAATAAAGTACTTTGTATCTCCTTGTACACCTACGTCTCTTTTCATTATATCATCTCGTTAATTTCTGTTGTTAGTTCCATAATTTGCTGTTTCAAATACAACTTCTTTTGTTTTAAGGGCTTAATAATATCATCACTTATATGTTTACTATATAACATTATTACTTCATTGTCAAGTTCCCTATGTTTTTCTTTTAAACTTGTTAAGTATCTTTTTTTACTGTTGATTGTTCCTGTTCCCATTGTACTTCTCCTTGTTTATAATTGTTCTAAGAAATCCTCCGCTGCTTCTACTTGTTCTGCGGTAAACTCACCGTCTGACTCTTCTTGAATGTTGTCACCAGAATCAAATAAACTATCAAACGAACTTTGTGATGATTTAATAGATTTCATTCCACTAAAGTTTGTTAACATAGCCTCTCCTTGGTCGAGCAACTGCATTGGTGTTTCGCTTTTAAACAATTTGTTTATAAATTCCGTAACGTAAATTACATCACGTGGAACCCACAAATCAAATTCTTCTTGTTTTGCTTTTACCTTGCTCCATTCTAAGTGACTTGGTTTATATCTTGTACAGGCAATATCTGCTAATGCATTTGCCCTTTGTACACTTTCAATATGTTGATAAACGTTGTGTGCCATTAGCAAGAAGTATGAGAAACTATCCCAACTTGTTTTACCTTCCTTGCCAATCTTATTAAGCATACCAGGACCCATATAACAAAGGTCACCCATATTCATACGTTGTCCAATTGGACTATTGAATGGGAAAGGTATGTTGCTATATTGCAAACGTTTATCATCTACTGCTTGTTCCATAACATTACTAAACTTATTATTCCTATGTACACATTGACTATATGCTTGTCCTTTTGCTGTCGTAATAAACGGACTAGCCGCATCATATGTTACCATCATATTAGGATTAATAGTTTCTCTAATATTTCGTTGTATGGCTGTAAAAATACATGCCCAATTTAACTTACTTGTTCCTAGATAGTGAACTAAATCTCTACCTGGATCAAGCATCTTCTCATCTCGTAATACAATAAGCCTACGTAATGCGAGATGTAACTGCTTCATGTTATAGCCAGCCATTGCCCATCCTTCAAAAGGATAATGCTTAACTGCACCATACCAATCATCTGCTTGTTGTTCGTTGTTGCCTTGTAACACATTTAAAAACTTAGTGTTACCTGTTCTATTTTTAACAAAGTAATCATTGTTATGCATTGTATATTCTAAACAATCTACCCAGTCTGTTAACCCTGTCTTTGCATTCAAAGGTGGTGCAGCCGCTAGTGTAGGAACATCTAGTATCATTGAATAGTCTGCAGTATGTTCTAACCAAGTAAGAATTGTTTTACGTAAGTCATCATTTGTTTTAAAGTTTTTCCAATCACATTGGATAACACCAGTAGCAATCTGATACCCGCCACTATCACCTAAGATAAAACTATTCTCACGATCACGTTTTTGTATCATTGGTTCCTGTTCGTCACTCTTTACTGTATCTCGAGTGGCATGACCTGCAGAGTATAAACCCCACTTATAATTATAGTAAACATCTTTTGGTTTTAGAAAATCAAATCCATCTATACCAAACTCAAATCCCTTAGGCATACGTTCTGGCTTAACAAAGTCTGGACGTTTTTGTGCTTGTCTTATGAACTTAGAATAAAAACTACTAATGCTTGGTAAGAAGACACTGTAGTCTTTATTGCTTTCTGTTAGGTTTTTTATATCTGCCACTTCGTCTTATCCTTATACTGTTAATGCTGGTAAAATATAATCATATTTGCCAATGCCAGAATCAACTGCAATTAACAATGCTCCTTTCTTACTGATTTGCATTATACATGCTCCACTCATTCCAAGTTTTAAAATTGCTAGTACTTGAAGTAACGGCCATGCATAACCTTCTGTGATTTCACCATTTACATTTTGTGCAAATGTACGTTTGCCTGTGAAACTACCGTCAGCGGCACCAACAGTAATAATAAGGTTTGCATCTTTATCAGTTTTAACTGTAAAGTTTGGTTCAATTCCTCCATATATTCCTGCTACTGCTTGTAATTCATTTACTTTTGCTTTAGTTGGTTCAAGTGTTACATCCCATTCAACTCCCTTGAACTTAACTGTTTGTAATGTTTGCTCAATAATTTCTTTTGACATAAAACGATACTGGTCTGTGTTACCTTCAGCATCTCTAAACATCAAATGATCTGGACTTGATACTCCATTACGATCTCGTGCTACAACCTCTACTGTTGAGTCGTCTGTTTGATAGTTTGGCAATGCTGTAACACCTGCTAAAAATCCAAGGTTACCAAGTCCAAATTCACCTTTAAACTCGTCAACTGTGTTGTGTAACTTTGCTTGTAAAATCACTGTACGATCTGCATCCATTGCATCTAGTGTTGTGCTTTCATCTGTGCCTGTTACTTTTACTGATGTAATAAAGCCTAAGCCGGCTGTGTGCTTGACAATGTCTTGCACTATATCTCTTGTACTCATTTACTTTCTCCTGTGTTTGATTACTTTATTGTATAATAGTATTTAGAAAATGTCAACTAAAACATTGATTTATGAGTTTAAAATTGATGTTTCTAATACTTCTCAAGTTTACCTTATGGTTAAACCTAATTCTTTTATTGTTTGTTGGACACATAATGCTTGTACTTTGCTATCTTCTAATGCATTGTGTGCCGCGAATTCTATTTCTTTACGTGGGTCTTTTGGCATAATACTAAACAACGTTCTACAATCACGTATTTTCCAAAATGGCCAAGGTATGTGATGATCGTATTGTCTGTACATATTCTCAAGAATAACCATATCAAACGAAGGACCTTGGCACCAAATACTGTCAATACCCACACACCATTTATTAAGTGCTTGAAGTACTTCTAATACAGGTGTACGATTCCCATCACCTAGTGCTTCTTCGCGTACTGCTTTATCTTGCTTACCCCACCATTCAAGTGTGCTATCTAAAGTAGTTCTACCTCGTTCTAGTTGCTCGTCTACTTCAAATCTATAATAAAACTCTTGCCATGTTTCGCTTATTGCATTTGGATTAAACTTAACACCACCAATAGTTAGCACTGCACAATCTGGCCCAGTGCCTAGTGTTTCTAAATCTATCATTGCGTGGGTACTCATTACCAGTTAGACTCGTCCCATTCTATTTTTCTTACTTTATCCATACAGTTCTTAAATTCAGCTATGTTACCTGCTTCAATGGCGCCAATAAGATATTGCATAGCAAAAGGTTTCTTTTTGCTTCTATTATTATCTACTAGGTATTGTATGATTGGTTGTTTATTATCGTTAGGATGTTTGTATATGTATCTTGCTATATTATAATAAGTATCTTCTACAAAATGAGTATCATCAAAATTTCTTCCCATTGTAGCACGAGTTGGTTCAGTGGTTAATACGTATTTGTCGGTAAGTATCTGATGAAAGTTTATCTCATATGGAAATCTTTCATTAAATCTAGCACATTGCTTAGATATCCTAGTCACGTAAAAACAGATTAGCATATAATTATAATAGGGGTCTCTTTTACTATAATCTTCAGCTAATTGCTGACTTGGTAAGTGCATGTCAATCATTGCGGCTCTCCGATTGATTGGTTAATTGTTGTTTTATTAGTTATTATAACAAGGAAATCATATTAAGTCAACCTATATAAGTGCTTATTCAATAGGGATTTTATTATAAAAGTCTTCAAATTCAGGAAATGCATCTACGAAACTATTTTTATGCCATGCATCATGTCTAATGATTTTTCGTTTTTCTGATGATAATTGTTTCATATTAGGTTTAGATATTGTATCTCTAAACATTTTTGCTACAACTGGATAATCCTGCCACCAAACACCTAAAGCGGCTAACATATGCTTAGGTAATTGTTTAGGGTTTAATCCACCTGGAGTATTAACTATGTTCCATCGTTGTTCAACTCCCAACTCTGAAACCCAATCAAATGTAGATCTTGCGGCAAAGGCAATAGGCCACGAAATTGCTGTTCTTATTGCTATACTTGCACTGTTTCCTTTTGCTTTTTGATCTTTTGACCATTTTATTATTTCTTTAGTATTCTTATATACTGCATCCCAAGTGCCTTTATGCCTCCAATAATTATGCTGTTCACCATAGGCATCTATGCTTATAGCAATATTTGTATTGTGAAATCCTTCTAGTAGTTCTAGTAGATTATCGTTATTTCTATGCAGTAAACTACCATTAGTGGTAATATTTACGTTCATATTATGATGTAAGTTACGTTTTCTTGCTTCTTTTAGAATAATATACATCGAATCAGATAATACCGGTTCACCACCTAAGAAGTTTAAGTGTTGTATTTCATCTAATCTATCTAAGTACATTTGTAATTTATGAGGACTTTTTAGTATACCCGTTTTACCATGCAGGCCTTCGATTTTTGAATGTGTACTACTTAAATCTGAACCACACATCTTACAACTAAAATTACATAAATTACTTTCTCTGTAATCTAACCACAACTGCTTATATTCATTAGGATTAAATTTATATGATGAGTATTTCTCAGCTCTTTCAACTACTTTGTTAAGACCTAGCCTGTGTGAATGTGCTCCGTTCTTTTCAAGTATTTTACAATGTAGACAGCCAGAAGGAAGGGAATCAATGTTGTTATCATCTGCTTCTAGTAATTGTGTTTTTATTTTTTCCATGCCAGGATGATTAAAGCTATCCTCTAGTGACATATTTTCTGTTGTTTCAATTATATCATCATGATTCTGAAAGCATTTGACCGCATTGGTCCACTCACAACAAGGTGTAATATTTCCAGTAGACCATTCATATCTAGTAATCCACGGAGCATAACAGGCTGGTCTATTATTATCGATGTCTGTGGTCATTTGGCTTTTTTGCACTCCTTATTTCATTAAGTAATTCTTCTTTTGATGTCCCTATTGCCTCTAACGCTAGTTCACATGACGCTGGTAGTTTAGGTCCATTATAAGTATCATCATATGCATTCCAGAAAGCAGTTTGAATATTTTCTGCCACTTCTCTTTCTTGCATTACTTTGGATAGATTTGGTTTAAGTCTTTGTAATTTTGGTATGTCTGCTTCACATACTTGCACTACACCACCTGCTACACTTCCAATAAACATAGCAGAAAGTACATTTGGAATTGCACTGAGAAACAGTTCTAACATTATTTAAATTGTTCTCCATATGGATCAAATTCAGTGCCACATTTCATAGCACAAACTCCTAACTTACCTTCTTTGATACTTTCTTGCATCCAACTGTTTTGAATGTTTCTCATAATTCCACTGTTAAATACTCCCTCTATGGTATTTATCTTAGCACTAATTCCATCCTTGCCACCTGCTTCATCAATGAAATCCCATATCTGCTCTACTTTAGGATCACTGTGCCACCACTTGTACATACGACCTGCTGTCCAACAACAAGGCATAACTAATCCTTCTGCTGTTATAAAAATACTTTTAGTGTCTTTGCCTGCAACTTTACATTTTATTGTTGCTTGGTTATAGTAGTCCATCATACTACCATATGTTTTTTGAATTTCTTCTTGTTTTAATAATGCAAGGTTTTGATGTTCTGCTTTTTTAGGTTTGGCAAGTGTTTGCATGTCTTTGCCTTTACGATTCTTTGCTTGGTGTGTTTCTTTTGCTGTAGTGTTTGCTGTAACAAATCTTCCTGTTTTCTTTTTCATAAAACGTTCAACACCCCACTCTTTAGCAAGTTGTTCTGCACGTTCTACATCACATTCACTATGTTCAAATATTAAATAGTCCCAACGAGCTCTACCACCTGCGGCGATAAATGCTTTCATGTTACGTTTAACGTACTCCCATTTAACTCCTTGTCTATATAAGTGATTAGTTTCTTCTAGCCCATCAACACTAAAGATAACACACCCATTTTTGCCTATTACTTTTGCCACATCAGCCCACCATTGAACATCTCTCGCACCCGCATTTGTATTCATACTTAACCACATATCAGGATTGCAATCTCTAAACCATTGGAATATTTCTAATGTATCTCTAGCACTAATTGGGTCACCTAAGTTACCACACATATACATTGTTTTTAATTGTGCTATAAAGTCTGCTGGAAATATATCTATACAATCATTAAGTGTTAATTCTTGTAAGTTATTTTTGATATGTTGATTGACCGGCCCACCATTTTCGTTACGGTCGCACATTGGACAAGAAGCATTACAACGTTGTGTAACTTCTAAATGAACTTCATTTATTTGTTTATAGTTGTACACTAATGATTTCTCTTACCATCAAAGACACAAACAAAATATAGTCCTTCAGGACCACAATCAACTCTATGATGCACACCGTCTTCTATTAAAACTACATCGCCTGCTTCTACAAATCTTGGAACATCATTTAAATACATTGTTCCTGCTCCTTTAACAAAATAGTATACTTCTTCTTGACCAGGATGTGTATGCCCGTTGGTGCTTTGATATGGTTTAAGATCTGTTGAACTAACAACAAGATTATTTAATAGTGTGTTGTCTTTAAGTTTATATGTTTCATTATCTTTAACAACTACACCACCAATGTCGTCTATTTTTAAATGCATACTTAATCCTCTATTACAAATTTTATATCTTTACCTGGCCCTACTTCGCTAGGAAATCCACCGTGTTCTTCACAGTAATATATAATAACAGCTCTGTACCACTTTTGACTATTATGATGTGCTTCTTTATTAAACTTATAAATACTATCATTATCTGCTGGCATGGTACTAATAGCACGTGCTGACTCTTTTTGTAATTCTCTTAAAGAGAATCCATCTAATATCACATCCCACAATTCTCTATCCATTATCAATTCCTTTTAACTTTACTAGCATAGCTTTCCTATCATCTTTAAATTCAAATACTATTACTTGTCTTCCGTCTTCTTTATAAAATACTTCTGCTAACCAAAATTCATTTGGGTAACTAAATCCTTCGTTTGTTAATTTTGATGAAACGTTTGCTATAGATTCAAATGTAGCAAATATGTCTGAAGAAGTTGTATACTCGTCTACATAGAATCTTAAGACAGCCATGTTAATGCCTTGTTCCCAATACCTCTATACCTGCTAGTTTAATTATCATCGCTTCGTGCTTATCAGAAAATCCAAACTTAAGAACTTGTGTTCCAGTTGACTCTTCATATGCTTCGTGGAACCAAAAGTCTATTCCATACAATAACCCTTGGCTACCCAGTTCTGCTGATATTTTACAACATGCATCAATGTCTGAGTGTTCAGTATAATCGTCAATAACAAAATCTATATAAACAAAATCATTCATTCTCATTACTTAACTCCTATCAGCATAAACCTATTATACAATTCAGTATCTAAATTGCCTTCATACATTATACTTTGCATCGGATATTTAGATTTAGCTTCTTCTATATCTTTACAACAATTACTGTGTTGTGGATTATCAAAATAATCATTTGTGTGTAATACTACAAATGCACCAGCTGGTAAGTTTTCATACCAAGTATTATTCATATGTTCACAACTTGTATTAATAACCATATTAATTTTTTCGTCTATAGGACTTTGTGTTGGAATATCCTGATGTTCTTTGTTTGTGTGCTCGTTTATTATTAAATTATGTTCTTTCCATTCAACTTTATTAACATCATAAGTAATTGGAATAAATTTTCCTTCTTTATATTCTGTTTGATAAAGAGCTTCACTAGGAATAACTACATTTTCATCTAAGTCAATGCTATAAATTTTATTCAATTCAAACTGTGAGAATAAAAAGTATGCTACAAAGTTATACCATCCGCCATAAAATACTACATTACCTAAATTGCCTTCAACACATTTTGCAAGTTCTGTCGCTAACCAAA
>Ga0315334_10000330_pt1 | contig 29069 bp, 35 predicted proteins | sample M150034915metaG_FD_205555 | JGI IMG/M metagenome (GOLD analysis project Ga0315334, IMG submission 205555) | Ammonia-oxidizing marine archaeal communities from Monterey Bay, California, United States - M1 500m 34915 | ecosystem: Environmental > Aquatic > Marine > Intertidal zone | place: USA... | reverse complement strand
AGCACCAAAATCAATGTGGATACCATATGGTATTCTTGCAGTGTTAACAATTGGAATTGGTATTATGGGTCTTTCTGCAGAAGAAGGCATTCATCATTTATTTGGTGAATACTTGGAGCACTCATTTGGCATACATACTCCACATATAGAAGATGTAGAATCCGTACTACCTGGATTCCTATCAGGACTAAATCCAATAGCATTAGGCTCATCATTAGTTGCATTTGCAACAGGATTTGGATTAGGATATATCTTCTACATAGGAAGATGGGTTGACCCTGCAAAATTTGTTAATTCTAACATTGTCTTCTACTCTTTACACAAATTCCTGTTGAATAGATGGTATCTCAACGCATTTGTCTATTGGGGTTTTGTCACAGCACCACTTTGGTTAGCCAGAGCAATATGGAGATACTTTGAACAAACTACATTTGATAAGGGTATGAATGTTGGACTAGAGCGTGCTGTTGGCTGGGGCGCTAAAGTTGTACAAGGAACCCAAACTGGTGTATCTCAAACATATCTTTACGTTTTTGGAGCAGGAATTCTGTTTGTAGTCCTGATATTGATGATTTAGGTGAAATGAATGATTGAGCTAAATTCTACTCCAATAGTTTTGATGATTATACTAGGTGTTGCTGGAATGATAATCCCTGTGATTAATGTAGCACGAAAAGAAAAAGGAAGTTCCTCCTTTTATGGCGCAATTGCATTTGGTGCATTAATTCTGTCAATGGCATTTGTTGCTTATCAATTCTACACTGATGCAATTGCCCCTGCTGCCATATTTTCTGCTGATGTTCTAGTTGATGATGCATTTGGCTCCTTCTTTGCTATTGCGATGTTAATTGTTTCAATCATGACGGTAGCTGGCTCTCTCAATTACATGAAAAAGAAATCAAATCCTGCGATGTACTTCTCATTAATCCTACTTTCAAGCATCGGCATGGTACTCATTGCATACTCAACTGATCTGGTGATGTTGTTTATAGCATGGGAATTAATGAGTATCCCGACATACATTTTGGCTGGATTTAACAAAAAGAATCCAATATCTAACGAAGCTGCAATCAAATATTTCCTATTCGGTGCAATGTCTTCTGCAATTATAATTTATGGTATATCAATTGCATATGGAATTACAGGTTCAACTAACATAGGTGAAGTCATTCAAGGATTTGCAACACTTGATGCAGATATGCTTCCACTTGGATTATTGGCAATTGGTATGTTTATTGCTGGATTTGGTTTCAAGATGGGTCTTGTTCCATTCCATATGTGGTTGCCTGACACATATGAAGGCGCGCCGCCAACAATTACTGCGCTTTTAGCCGCTGGAACAAAAAAAGCAGGATTTGCAGCAGCATTAAGAGTTATCATTATGGGAACAGTTGCTCTAAATCTTGACTGGACTCTTGCATTAGGAATTATTGCTGTTATGACAATGACTATAGGAAACATAGCAGCCATAATGCAGAAAAATCTTACACGAATGCTTGCTTATTCCAGCATAGGTCATGCTGGATACATCCTGATAGGAATTTCAATTGCTCCATTCTCTGGAATGGGTTTACAAGCTTCATTGTTCCATATACTTAATCATGCTGTAATGAAGGGCGCTGCATTCATTGCAGTTGCAGGAATAGTAACTACATTAGCAATAACACATATTGATAAATTAAAAGGACTTGGCAGAAAGATGCCAATAACTGCACTTGGATTAGTTATCTCTTTGCTGGCTTTAGCTGGTGTGCCACCGCTTAATGGATTTTGGAGTAAGCTTATGTTGTTTGGTGCTTCTATTGATGCTGGCAGTGCATTATGGTGGGCTCCATGGCTTGCAGTAGCTGGAGTTCTTAACAGTGCTTTGTCTCTAGCTTACTATGGTTGGATTATTAGAAAAATGTACTTTGAAGGAGAAACTGAAAAACGTGTAAAAGAACCACTATCAATTATCGCAGTGATGATATTTTCAATAATCTTTATAGTGACAATAGGTGTCTACCCAGAGCCAATTATCAAGTTTGCAGAAATGGCATCGCCAGTTTTAACCGGCACATTGATGCCTTAATCATCTAATTACACATTTAATTTTGATAAAAATATGAATAAGAAAATTGCAATTATCCCTGCAATAACTATCATAGCCATAATCGTTTCCATTTCACAGGTAAATTTTGAAGATGTTCCAGAAGAAACGCTTGAAGTTGAAACAGTTCAAGCTGAAACCATGATTATAATGCCAGTCAAATCTGCACGCCCTGATTGTGGTCCTAATACTGAATGCTATGTCCCATCATATTATGTTGCAAAAACTGGTGAAACTGTATATTGGATGAATCAAGATTCTGCATTTCATAGCGTAACTAGTGGTCAACAAGAAAATCCTGATGGATTGTTTGACAGTGGGCATATTGATCCTAGTGAAAAATTTTCTTATACGTTTTTTGAGCCTGGTGTTTATCCATATTACTGTACTTTGCACCCTTGGATGAATGGAATGATAAAAATTGAAAGGTGACGAAGGGAGTCGAACCCCTTTAGATAAGCTTTGCAGGCTCACGCATAACCGCTCTGCCACGTCACCGCAATTTAAAAAACGAATATTTAGAATTAAACTCTTTACTTCAAAATATATGCACAGTACTATCTATTTTTAATTCTAATTCCCACAATGATGACAATTCCAAAAATAACTACTAGAATTATCAATGGTCGTTCTGATATAATTAAATCTGAAATGACTGATTGTTCACTAATAGATTCTGGATCTACTGTAATTGTCTCATAAATATCAAATGAGATTTTATCAGTTTTGATATTTGCTTTGACCCAGTATTCTCCAGCAGTGTATACCTTTAATGGAGAATTCTTCTCTGGTGTGATTGAAAAGGAATCCTCATCTAATGTATTGATATTTGTGATAGTAATTTTTGCATAAGTCCAGTCAGACGGATTTTTAATTTGGAATAATAATCCACCATCGTCTTTGAGAATATCCATCGTCGCTTCAGAAACTCTAACAGTGGTTGGAATTTGATATTGAATATCATCATGGGTAATAATCACACGATCTTCAAAATGTGTGATTTCAGATGAAGATGACTTTGCAGAGATTTGCAATAAATCGTCAACTAGTTTGTACTCGAACTCAATTAAATCAGATTCAGGAAATTCTAACTGTAAATTGGAAACTTGCTTCTCAAATGATTGAATCTCTAAATATTTTATCTGGGAATTTTTTTCATGTGATAAATTAAATTCCAAGGTTGGTGGTAAAAATACAATTTCAGAATTATATGCAGTTGTGATATTTAGTCTCCCTGAACCACCAGTATTGAAACCAAATTTATTTCCATATTCATCTGCTATAATATCAGACGTAGTAATCAAAATCGATTTGACTTGTTCAGGTGTAAAATCAGGATTTTTGTTCAATAACAAGGCTGCAGCCCCTGCTACATGTGGTGCGGCATAACTTGTACCGCTTGTAATATTATAGTAGTTTTTTACTGATGTTGTATTAACAAAAACTCCTGGAGCAACTAAATCTGGTTTAAAATAAAAGGGAGATACAGGGCCTCGTGAACTAAAAGTTGCAATAAAGTCAGGATGATTGAAAATATTTAGAGAACCAATAATATTTTCATCCATCATCTGTCTTAATTTTACGCCATCTTCCATAGTCATTGATAATGACGGAATTGACGGTTGATATCCTTCTGGTACAAACTCGTGTGTCAATTCACCAAAAAATATCCCCGGTTTATTGTTATAAACAATAATTGCTTTTGCTCCATTTTTTGCAGCAAATTCCTCTTTATCAGAAAAGTAAACAATTTCATCAGAAGATTCACCACCTCTTTGTGCAAGTGCAATTTTACCATTCACATCTATATTTTCAAAATCTGACTCTCTACTAAATTTTACAAATTCGATTTCTTCTATTATTGGTTCAGGTATTACATTTGTGCCTAACATTGGTAAAACTTGAAAATATTTTTCACCAACTTCAAATGTTGAAACCATGCTAGATTCTCTGTTGTTATATGTTGCACCAACAGTAATGACATTTGGATTTCTAGCAGGACTTCCAATGGTGCTTTCATCAGGACCATTGTTTCCAGCAGCTGCAACGATGATGATTCCACTATTTACTGCCTTGTTAACTATTTTTTCAATTTCATTATGTGTCATATTTACTCCTAAACTAATGTTAATGATATCAACATCATCAAGCATTGCTTGTTCTACTGCCTTCACAATTAATTTTGAGGGTACAGACTCACCATCTTCAGAAACTCTATATGCAAAAATTTCTGCTCCTGGTGCAATTCCTTGTAATTGACCGTTTGCTGATATTATGCCTGCTACTTGTGTACCATGACCATTAACATCTTGTGGAAATTTATCCAGATCAACAAAATCATAACCTTTCATAAGATCTGAATTTTTTCCAAATGTTACAAAATCTGGATGCGCAAAATTAACTCCAGTGTCAATTACAGCAATTTTAATTCCAGTTCCATCTGAACCATGTTTTATTGGATAATCTGCACCAACATAGGGACCACTATTCTCTAAAAATGATTCTCCAAATTCATCAAAATAATATCCGCTAAAGAAAAGCGAAACTGCTGAAATTACAATAATGGATAAAAAAATACAAAAATTCCGCATATTTTGACTTATTTTTATCTCTAAAAATGCCTTACTTGTAAAGCAATAAATTGTAATTAGATAATCAGTCTTTATGGGAAAATATACACTTCCTGAGATGCCTTATGCATACGATGCACTAGAACCTCATATTGATGCTCAAACAATGGAGATTCATCATACAAAACATCACCAAAAGTACACTGATACGATGAACGCTACATTAGAAAAGTTGAGCCCTGAAATGCAGGATAAAGATATTGTTGACATTCTATCAAACATCAATGATGTCCCAGAAGATGTAAGAGGTGCAATTAATTTCAATGGTGGTGGATACGACAATCACAAACTATTTTGGAATAATATGAAACCAAATGGTGGTGGTGAACCTGGCGGAGCATTAGCTGATGCTATTAATGCTTCCTTTGGATCCTTTGCTGATTTTAAAGAACAATTTTCAAGCAAAACAGCTCCAATTCAAGGAAGCGGCTGGGGTTGGCTCGTATATAATCCATCATCTGGAAATGTTGAGTACAAAGCTATGCCAAACCAGACTAGTCCTAGAACAGTGGGTCTTATTCCTTTATTGGGTTTAGACGTTTGGGAGCATGCATACTATCTCAAGTATCAAAACAAACGACCAGATTACATCTCCGCATGGTGGAATGTAGTTAACTGGGACGAAGTTGATAATCGACTATCAAAAGCAAAGTAACTTTTCGCTTTTTCCTTTTTTTATTTTTATGACTGTTAAATTTATACACCAAAGATAAAATCATTAATTATGAGTGAAGATCAAACACAACAATTACTTTATCAAATGCAGATGTTAGAGAATCTTTTTGCAGAATTGACACAAAAAGAAAGTTCTATTATTAACATCATACGAGAGGCAAATTCTGCAATTCATTCTATTAAGGGAATAAGCACACAGTCTGAATCTGATAGTTTGGTTCCTCTTGGGTTGGGGGCCTTCATGAAATCAAAAGTCAACTCAAATGAAAAAATTATCATAAATGTAGGGTCAGGTATTGCTATTGAAAAAAATCATGCTGATGCGATTAATTATCTTGAATCCAGGCTTAAGGAATTAGAGATTGTATTACAAGATACAAATCAACAACGACAGCAAATTGCAGCAAATCTTGAACACGGAAAACAACAAATGCAGAGTTTGATGCAAAAATCACAAAATCCAACGAAATAAGCAATGTTTGATAATCTGAAAAAAGCATTTTCTGATGTCTCTAAAGGATTTAGTGAAAAAGAACTCAAAGAAAAAGACATTGATGAAGTTCTTCTTCAACTTGAAATCAGTCTGCTTGAATCAGATGTTGCAATTGAGGTAATTGATTCCATTAAAAAAGATCTAAAAGAAAAACTAATTGGCGTAAAAGTTGAAAAGAAGACAATAGAAAATTTTGTTAAACAAAGTCTAATTCAATTCATCAGTGAAACCTTTGATGGAGCAGGGAATATCGATTTAATTTCACGTATTCAAGCCAAGAAAGAAACTGGCGAACCATTTATCATAGTATTTGTAGGAATTAACGGTACTGGAAAAACCACATCACTTGCAAAAATCGCAAACTTACTAAAAAATTCAAAATTATCTATAGCTATTGCCGCTGCAGACACATTCCGTGCCGGTGCAATTGAGCAACTTCGTGAACATGCTAACAAACTAAATCTTAAAATCATTGCACAGAACTATGGTTCGGATCCAGCATCGGTAGCAAGAGATGCTGTTTTGTATGCGAAATCACACAAAGTAGATTGTGTTTTAGTTGATACTGCTGGTAGAATGCAAACAAGCGCAAATCTTATGGAACAAATATCAAAAATCACCAAAGTCGTTCAGCCTGATCTGAAAATTTTTGTTGGTGATTCTCTAGCTGGTAATGATACTGTAAGCCAAGCACGCAAATTTCATGAGCATGTACAATTTGATGGTTCAATTCTTACCAAAAGCGATGCAGATGCACGAGGTGGTGCGGCATTATCAATTGTTAATGTAACATCCACACCTATTCTCTATGTTGGTGTAGGGCAAGAATATGACGATTTAATTCCATTTGACAAAAAAACTTTCTTAGAAAATGTCTTTGAGCAACATGAGATCAATTTAACAGAACCAAAACCAGAACCAAAACCAGAACCAGAACCAGAACCAGAACCAGAACCAAAACCAGAACCAGAACCAGAACCAGAACCAGAACCAGAACCAGAACCAGAACCAGAACCAGAACCAGAACCAGAACCAGAACCAGAACCAGAACCAGAACCAAAACCAGAACCAGAACCAGAACCAGAACCAGAACCAGAAATTGATAGTGATGATCCATTTGAAGGAATTAAGACTGATGACATCAACCAATATGCAGATTGGTTTGACATACCACCACCAGAAAATGATTCAGAAGCAAAAAATTTAGCCAAAAAAATTAAGAATTGGATTTCCGATGGAAGACCAAAGCCATAATCTTTACAAAACTATAAGAAACAATTACTAGCATATCTTTTATGAAATTAAAAATTAAAAACAAAAATATTCTAACTTTAGATGAACTAGATTCTAAAGAAATAGAACATTTGTTAGAACTTGGCATTGAACTTAAAAAAGAACAAAAGAAGGGACATCAAAAACCGATCTTACAAAATAAAACACTTGCAATGATATTTGAAAAACCTTCTACACGTACGCGTGTTAGTTTTGAAGTTGGAATGTTACAGCTTGGTGGGCATGCAATAACATTATCTTCAGATAATCTTCAAATGTCACGAGGTGAGACAATACCTGATACTGCTAAGACTTTATCAAGATACGTTGATGTTATAATGGCACGTGTATATGATCATGATACTTTGGAAGAATTTTCGGAACACTCAAGCATACCAGTGATTAATGGTCTATCAGATTTATATCATCCATGTCAAATTCTTGCTGATTTTATGACTATTAAAGAGCATAAGAAGAATCTAAAAAAAATTAAAATTGCATGGATCGGAGATGGTAACAATGTATGTAATTCATTGATACTTGGATGTTCAAAACTAAAAACAAAGATTTCAGTTGCAACTCCTAATGGTTTTGAACCAAGTAATGTAGTTGTCTCAACAGCCAAACTACATACAGATATTGAAATTACAAATGATCCGATTAAGGCAGTTGAAGATGCAGATGTAATAATGACAGATACATTTGTCTCAATTCATAACACTGACAAAGATCGACTAAGTAAGTTTCTACCAAAATTCCAAGTAAATTTAGATTTGATGAAAAACGCAAAGAAAAATGCCATTTTTCTTCACTGTCTTCCTGCAAAACGTGACCATGAGGTTACTAGTGATGTAATTGATGGTCCACAATCTGTTGTATGGGATGAAGCTGAAAATCGCTTACATATCCAAAAAGCACTATTAGTTTCCCTACTAAACGTCTAAGGTTTATAATAGGAAATTCGAGTTTTCCCATATAGATGGGCCATTCAAAAATATTGAAAAGAATTCGTAGTGAGAAGACAAACTACAAGAAAAGGAAAATTATGCTAATGAGTAAGCGTGATTTTATATCAGTTAGTATTACTAATGAAAACACCCAAGTTCAGATCTTAAAGCCAGAAATTACAGGAGACAAAGTTATTGCATCAGCTCATTCTCGATTTTTACTTAAAGATGGCTGGAAAGGCTCAAGAAAAAATATCCCTGCGGCATATCTAACTGGATATTTTGTTGGTAAGAAAGCATTGTCTAAAGGTATTGATAATGCAATTGTTTACAGCGGTACAAGAAAATACACACAAAGAATGGCTGCTGTAGTAAAAGGAGTGGTTGATGCAGGATTAAAAGTTCCATCTAATGAAGAGACTTTTCCTCCAGAAGAAAGAATCAATGGAGAACATCTTAAGGTTAAAAATGATATTGCAAGTGTAAAATTAAAAATTGATACTGAGGTAAAATCACAATGAGTCAAACTACACAACAAAATAGAGGCGGACCACCAGGTAGAGGCGGACCACCAGGTAGAGGCGGACCACCAGGTAGAGGCGGACCACCAGGTAGAGGCGGACCACCCGGTAGAGGCGGTAGACCAGGTGATAGACCACGTCGTCCTCGACGAGAACCAGTTGTTATACCATGGGTACCAAAAACAATTCTTGGCAAAAAGGTTGAATCAGGCGAAATATCCACCATGGAAGAAATTTATGAAAAAGGATTTAGAATTCAAGAGGCAGGAATAATTAAGAAACTTTTGCCAGATCTAAAAACTGAAGTAATAGATGTAGGTTTAATTCAAAAGATGACACCTAATGGACAGTCTACAAGATTCAAAGCACTAGTTGCAGCAGGAAATGAAAATGGTTGGCTAGGAATAGGTTTAGGAAAATCAAAACAGATGAGAATTGCAATTGAAAAGGCAAATAATGCTGCATTCCTTAATGTTAGTCCAGTTAAACTTGGATGTGGTAGTTGGGAATGTAGATGTGAACAAAAACATTCTGTTCCATTCAAGGTTAAAGGAAAAGGTGGAAGTGTAACGATTGAAATTTTACCAGGACCAAGAGGATTAGGTTTAGTTGCTGGAGGAAAAATTAGAAATTTATTAAGATTAGCTGGTCTCAAAGATGCATGGACTTCCACAAAAGGTTCCACAACAACAATGAATTCAACATCAAAAGCTCTTTTACAATGTTTAAGGCAAACATTTAGTCAAGGTTGATAAATATGGCAAAAGCGTTTCTAGTTGTTAGAATTTGTGGACAGCCAGATGTACCTTATTGGGCTACAACAACAATGTCATTATTAAAACTAGAAAAAAGATATAGAGCAACTATCATTCCTGAAAAGGAAAATACTTTAGGCATGTTAAGAAAAATTCAACACTATATTTCATGGCAAGAAATAGACATTGATACTACTAAGGAGCTATTAGATAAAAAAGCAAGAAAGTCTGGCTACAAAAAGATAACAATTGAGGATGTCAATGCTGTTGGATTCAAATCAATGGATGAATTGGCATCAGCACTCACTGAAGGCAAAACCTCGCTATCAAAATTAAAACCACTAAAACCATGGTTCGCATTGGATCCACCACGACACGGATTCAAACGAAGCACAAAACGACTTTATGGTCAAAAAGGCGTTTTAGGTTATAACAAAGAACTCTCCGTAATTGTAAAAAGAATGATGTAAAATGGCAACTAGACTAAGAAAGACAAGAAAACTCAGAGGTGGGCGTCATATGGGTTGGGGCCAAGTGGCTCAGCATAGATCATTCGGACATAAAGGTGGTTTAGGAAGAGCTGGACATATGAAGCATCTGTGGAGTACTGTAATCAAAGAAGATCAAGATCACTTTGGTCATGAATCTACACATCGTCCACTATCAGTTTCAATAATTACAAAAAAATGGGTTAATGTACGTGATCTTGATGATTTATTTGCCAAGGCAGGAAAATCTGAAAATTCTAAAAACATCTTGGATCTAACAAGTCTAGAAATTGATAAACTTCTTGGTGGCGGAAAAATAACAAATGCATATACGATTAAAGTAAAATATGCAACAAATTCTGCTCAGGAAAAAGTAACACAATCTGGTGGAGAAGTAACATTACCTGTTCAAAAAACTAACAAAAATACTGAAGTACCTTTAGAAGAGAAAAAAACTGAAGACGTAGAAAATAACGATGGCTGAAGGAACACTAACTGAAACTATACGAAAAATTGTAGCTAAGGCTGAACCTTACGTTCCTCAAGTACCAAAACCAAAAAAGAAATTATCATTACAAAATAGATTACTTTGGACTGGTGGTGCACTTGTAATCTATCTAGTTATGGGTCAAACTCCGTTGTTTGGAGCAACTTTACCTGAATTTGATTTTCTGGCATTCGCACGAGTCATTTTTGCATCACAGCAAGGTTCTCTTGTAGAACTTGGTATTGGGCCTATTGTTACTGGTGGATTACTTATGCAGTTACTTCGTGGTTCTGATATACTGAAATTTGATTTCAAAAATCCTGCAGAAAGGGGTGTTTTTCAGACTGCTACTAAATTAGTTACGTATATTGTAATTATTGCAGAATCATCAGTATATGCAATAGCAGTTTATGGACCTGGTATCTCAGAACCGCATGTATTGTATATTCTGATGGGACAGTTGATGGGTGCATCAATTATTGTGATGTTCCTAGATGAAATGATCCAAAAGGGGTGGGGACTAGGAAGTGGAATTAGTATATTTATCATGGCTGGTGTTTCACAGCAAATTCTTTGGAGTTTGTTTAGCCCGTTGCCTGCCGGAGACGGCGGTTCTGTAGGAGTCTTTCCGTTCATTGGACAGATGTTTGCGTATGGTGATGTCGCAGACGCTCTGTTTAGGTCAAATCAACTGCCGAGTGTATTTGGTTTGGCTCTCACAGCTGGAATATTGTTAATTTTAGTCTATACACAAGGAATGAAGATTGAGATCCCAATTGTATCTACAAAATATCGTGGATTTGCAGCAACCTATCCAATTAAAATGATGTATGTTTCTAACATACCTGTAATCTTGGCATCAGCACTGACTGCCAATATAGTCTTTATGGGTCAGATGTTTTGGGCGCAGGTAAACCCGCGAAATGCTAGTGAGTTTTGGAATATTTTAGCACAGTTTGACCCGACTAGTCCATCATCACCGATCGGTGGAGTAATTTACTATATTACACCACCAAGGGGATTAGACGTTGTGGCATTAGATCCACTAAGAGCAGTTGGTTATGTCATATTCATGATTGCAATAGTTATTGTATTTGGAAAACTATGGGTTGAGCTTGGTGGCTTGTCACCAAAGAAGGCTGCACAAAACCTACTTGACGCAGATGTCCAAGTTCCAGGATTTAGACGATCAAACAAACCTATAGAATCCTTACTAAATAGATATATTCCATCTGTCACTATAATTGGTTCAGCAATACTTGGCTTGATTGCTGGAGTATCAGATGTTTTAGGAGTGTTTGGTACAGGAATTGGATTATTACTCACAGTTGATATTTTAATTAACTATTATAACCAGTTAGTCAAAGAACAGGTAGAGGTAGTAATGCCACGTTTAGGTGCAGCTCTTGGTAGAAAATAAAAAAATTGTAATTGTTGGAATCCCAGGTGTAGGGAAAACCTCACTTGTCGCAACTATAGTTAAAAAATTATCCGACAGGAATATTGCTGTAAGCGTTAATGGATATGGTACAATGATGCTTGATGAAGCAAAAAATACTGGTATAAAAGATAGGGATGAATTAAGAAGACTGACTGTTGAAAAACAAAAAGAACTTCAGAAAGCTACAGCTGAAAAAATTTCAAACCTAACAGATGATATAGTTTTCATTGACACTCACGCATTCATATCTACAAATGCGGGATTTTATCCCGGTTTACCTAATCATGTAATTCAGATCATACAGCCTACTCACTTTATTGCAATTTCTGCACGTCCTGAAGAGATCTATAATAGAAGAATGAAAGATGAGACTAGGAATCGTGATAAGATCTCCATAGAATCAATCAAAAAAGAGTTAGCAATACAAGATTCAATGCTATCTACATGCTCTGTATTATCTGGTTCCCCAATGAAGGTCATTTTAAATAATGAGGGAAAGATTGAAGAAGCAGCTAATAATGTAATAAAAGCAATAGGTGTTTAAATGGAATTCATTGCTATACTAAATTTTATTGATGCTGTTTTTCTACAAATGGATTTTTTTGGTATGAGAGAAGGTCCACTTGGCAGTGCTGATCCTATGGTTAAGGGTGTGTTAGCATCAATGTTTGCTGTAACAGGATTTGGAATACTTTTGAATTTACTTAATTCTGGAATTAGAAGAAAAATGGTTGATCAGATAAAATGGAGAAGAATTACAAAAGAAGTTCGTTCTTGGCAAAAAGAAAGAATGGCTGCATTTAGATCAAAAGATAATGAAAGAATTGCTGCACTAAACAAGAAGTCAAAATACATGAATAAGATGAACATGGAAATGATGCAGATGAACATACGACCAATGATGATTACAATAATTCCGTTAATGTTAATTTTCTATTTCGTTCTTCCACAACTATTTTCATACACAGTTGCAGTTTCACCTATACCACTTAACGTAATTCCTGGAGATTGGTTTGAATTAACTTGTACAGCACTTAAAGTAGAAGAAGGAGCATACTGTCAAGAAGAAAATGGAATTTATCTATGGGCATGGTACTTCTTGTCATCCATTGCGTTTAGTGGAATTATAATGAAGCTAACCAAGACTCAAATGGATTTAGGGTAAGTTGTCCAAGTCTGTAGTAGTTTCTGGTCCTCCTGCTGTTGGAAAAACCACTGTTGCAAAAGGTATTGCAACTGAGTTTAGATTTCAATATCTAAGTGGAGGAGATATTCTGAAGGAACTTGCAAGTGAACAAGGGTTTTCTTCTGCAGGTGATGATTGGTGGGACACTGAAGAGGGAATGCAGTTCCTAAATCAGCGTAAGGACAATCCTGAATTTGATAAAAAAGTAGATGATAAATTAAAAATACTTTTTGAAACTGGTGGGGTTGTAATCACTAGTTACACATTACCGTGGATGGTAGAGGGTGGAATCAAAATATGGCTTTCAGGAACTTTTGAGAGTAGTGCAAAAAGAATGAAGAGCCGTGATAATGTCACTGAAATTAATGCATTAGATATTGTAAAAAAAAGATTTAATGAAAATAGAACTATTTACAAGAATCTGTATAATTTTGAATTTGGCGAAGATTTATCAGTATTTGATAGAATTATTGAGACTGATGGTTTAAACGCAGACCAAGTACTTGACAAAGCTAAATCTATTGTGAGAGAATTAATTTGACATTAAAGCAGTTAGAAAATTTGGTTAAGATCAATGAAGATATCACAAATCCAGAGTATGGTGTATTTTTTGATAAAAGACCAATTGAAAATCTACTTGAATACGGTCTAATTTTGATTGATAAACCTCCAGGACCTACAAGTCATGAAGTAGTTGCATGGACAAAACGAATTCTTGGTATTCCAAAAGCGGGCCATAGTGGCACGTTAGATCCACAAGTTTCTGGTGTTTTACCAATGGGGTTAGGAGATGGGACAAAAGCATTGGGCGTCTTGTTACTTGGACCAAAAGAATATCAGGCATTAGGTAGATTACACTCTTTACCATCCAAAGAAAAGTTAGAACAGATTCTAAGTTTGTTTAGGGGAGAAATTTTTCAGAAGCCACCACAACGTTCTGCAGTTGCTAGGCAAACAAGAACAAGAACTATCTATGAACTAGAATTATTAGAACAAAAAGAAAGGCTAGTTCTTCTACGAGTATTATGTGAGGCAGGCACATACATTAGAAAATTATATTATGATATGGGTGAAATCTTGGGTCCTGGAGGGTCAATGATTGAGTTAAGGCGTTCAAGAGTTCATCAGTTCTCTGAAGATAATTTAGTTACAATGCACGAACTTGCAGATGCATTTGCTACTTGGAAAGAAAACGGTGACAGCAGTAAACTAAAAAAAATGATTCTTCCTATAGAACATGCATTAAGTGAAATAAAGTCAGTTATAATTAGAGATTCTGCTATTGATTCTTTATGTCATGGTGCACAACTTGCAATTCCAGGGGTTCTAGAAATTTCTCCTGGATTAAATCAAGGCGATCTTGTTGCAATTTATTCCCAAAAAGGTGAAATTATTGCACTTGCTGAAGCAGTGTTGTCTGAAAATGAAATAAAAGATAACGTCAAGGGATATGCATTTCAGACAAAAAGAATTATCATGAAACCAAATACATATCCAAAAAGTTGGAGGACAAATCCAACATTTAAAGAAAAATGATAAAATATGTTTCCTAAAGGTCTAACATTAGCCATATTATTAGGAATTGTGGCTGGTCCAGTTTTTGGAATTATATTATTTGAAGTCGGTGAGCAAGAGCAATTAATTTTTGTTGAGGGTTCATCATTATCAATAGTTACAGAAAAAATTGATTTCAAATTAGCAGAACCGATTCTAATAAAAATTGTTAATTCTGGGACTGATAAGTTAACTTTTCCTAATTCATCATATGGATTGGTTATAAAGCAATTAGATAGTATACCTGTCTATTCACCGATCTCAACACAAGTTGTTTCAAAACTTGAATCTCATGATGAGGTTGATTTTATATGGAATCAACTAAAAAATGACGGAACTCAGATATTAGAAGGAACATACAAAATTTCAGTTAAAGCATCTACTATTAATGAAAAAATCATAGAGAGAATTATTACAATAAATATTTTCAAATAATACATTTCTAATGCATTTTTATAATGACATTCTCGTTGTAATTTGGCGAAAGCTAATGCCGGGGTCGCCTAGCCTGGTAGGGCGCGCGCCTGGAAATTACATTAACCATATAGCGCGTTCTCGCAAGGGATCGAGAGTTCAAATCTCTCTCCCGGCGCCATTACATAATAATCATGAAAGTGCATTAAAATTATGAAAAAATATGATATTGCAATCATAGGTGGAGGAGTATTAGGTAACACGATATCTTACTGGCTTTCTAATTTGTATGATCTGAAAATATGTGTCATTGACAAAGAACATGATGTGGCTATACATGCAAGTACACGTAATAGCGGTGTTATTCATTATCCATTTTACCTAAATTCTAAATTAAAAAAGAATTTTGCAAGGGCTGCATTTCTATCACATGGTATGTGGAAAGTATTATCTGCAGAAAAGAAAATTCCATGGGTTCAGGGTGGAACAATTGAAATTGCACTAGATGAAAGTCAGCATAAAACTCTTGAAAAATATATGATTTGGGGTAAAGAAAATGGATTAACTGAAGAAGAAATTTCAATTCTTGATCATAACCAAGTGAAACAAAAAGAACCAAATGTAGATTGTTATTCTGGGCTTTATTGTACAAAAGAAGGTTCTACAAACTATGGCCTTCTAACACATGCAGTAAAAGAATTATCTAAAAATAACGGCGTAGATTTTTTGTTCAAACGTAATGTCAATAATATCATAGAATCATCTGATCAAAACGAAATTATCTTTTCAGACAAATCATCACTAACAACAAAATTTACCATTAATTGTTCCGGAGGTAACTCACTTGATATTGCAAAAAAATTTGGATTACTAGAGGGTTATTCAGATCTACACTTTCGTGGAGAGTATTGGGTAGCTAATACAGATATTGCAGATCTGGTTAAAACCAACATCTATACTGTTCCTCGACATACAGAATTTCCATTTCTAGATCCACATTGGATCAAAAGGGCAAATGGCGAAACTGAAATTGGTCCAAACGCAGTACCAGTAGACTCGCCAGAATCATATGATAGTTTTATCAAAGATATTCCTACTGCACTTTCAAAAATTACAGATATTCTGACTGGTAGTGCAAAGAAACTACTTCTGAATCCAGAGTTTTTATCATTGGTTTCTAAGGAATTTCATAGTTCAATCTCTAAATCAGCAATGGTTGAAAGAGTAAAAAAATTCATTCCAGCAGTTAGAACAGAGAACTTTCCAAAACGTGGTACATCTGGAATTAGGACACCAGTAATTTCACCAGAAGGAGATTTTGTTTCTGACATGATAGAAATTTTTGGTAAAAATTCATTTCATATTGTTAATTATAATACCCCAGGCGCAACTGGCGCTCCAGCATATTCAGCATTTGTAATAAAGAAATTACAGGAACATGAAATCTTAGATAGACCTACAAAAACTCAAAACTCTATTTGGAATTTTGAGAATACAATAGAACAAATTTAATATATCTCAATAAAAGAAAAATTGTGCTTCCTGAAAGATGTTCAGTTAAACAAAACAAAAAAGACTGTGTAAATCCACCTGAATATGTTATTGAAGTTATTCATGGTGACGATACATACATGGTAGGAATTACATGTCAGGCACACAAGAATATTGTTTCTACCAAAATCTTTGAATTACAAAATAGTAAAAAAATTCCACAAGGCAAACTACAATTTGAAAAATTAAAATCAGTTGGAACAGATTGTGTGAGAATTGATCCTGATGAACTGATTCATCTAGATTAACTATACTGAATAAACCAGTTTTTTATTACTTAGTCCAAGCATTAGATTTTTTACAGTTATTTCTGCCATTGTACGTCTTGTTTCACTTGTGGAGCTACCAATATGTGGAACCAAAACTACATTTTTCAGTTTAACTAAATCATTGGATTTACCAATAGGTTCATCTTCAAAAACATCTAATGCAGCACCTTGGATTTTATTTGACTGAAGAATCTTTAACAAATCTTTTTGGTTTACAATTTTTCCTCGTGATGTATTAATTAGGAAAGATGTTTTTTTCATTTTCCTTAACAACACAGAGTTAATCATATGATGTGTGTTTTTTGAATATGGAACATGGACAGATATTACATCACTTTTTTTGAAAAGTTCATTTAAAGAAACATATTCTGCTTTAGCTGTATTTACTATTGATTTTTTATTATGATACAAGATATTCATTCCTAAGCATGATGCTTTCTTTGCAACAGTTTTACCTATTCTACCCATTCCTAAAATTCCTAGTGTCTTACCTGAGACTTCGGTACCAACATAGTCAAATGGACCAAAAATTTTATTCCATTTTCCCTTTCGTATAATATGATCACCTTCAGTTATACGTCTCAAAAGATCCAAAATTAGACCAATCGTTAGTTCAGCAGTTGCATTGGTTAAGACATCAGGCGTATAGCCAATTGTAATTCTTTTCTTTTTTGCACAATTAATGTCAATGTGATCAAAGCCAACACTGTATGTACTAATTGTTTTTAGTTTGTTTGCAGAATATAGTATTTCTTGATCAATTATATCATATGGAAAACATATCAAGCCATCTTTATCCTTAATTTCTTCTAAAATTTTTTGTTTTGGCATTGGAATTTTTCCAGAATGGATAGTTATTTCACACTTTTCTCTTAATTCTGTTAGGGCAAAGTCATGTAAGCGTCTTGTTAATAATATTTTAAATTTTCTTTTCATTTTAAACATCTAGTTATGTTAAACCATTTATAATATTTCATTATAGTTATTTCATGACTTCAGAACAAATTGATGATGAGGAATTTTTGAAATGTGCCGACTGTAAAAATCTAATTGAAAAATGCACATGTGTTTGTCCTTATTGTGGTGAACGTGATAAATGTGAATGTGTCTTATTTGATGCAGCTACTGGAGGTTAAGAAATCATGAATAATGAATTAACATGGATGATAGGTGGACCACAAGGTAGTGGTGTGGAAACTGCCGCAAATATTTTCTCTCAGGTTTTCTCAAAAATGGGGTATCATGTATTTGGTAAGCGAGAATATTATTCTAATATTAAAGGTGAACATAGTTACTTTGCAGTAAGAATTTCTGAAAAGAAGATTCGTTCTAGTATTAATGGTACTAATATCTTAGTTGCATTTGACGCTGAAACGATATTTCGACATGCAGATGATGTTTTGAAAGATGGTATAATCATTTATGATTCTGCTATTGAAAAATCTAGAATTAAAGATGTTTTCACATTAGATAATGACTTTAAACAAAGATTACTAGAAATGTTAAGATCCAAAAATAAACAAGATTCTGTAAAAGATATGCTTGATTTAGCCTCAGAAAATGGAGTTAAAACATATTCTGTTTCATTTAGAGATACCTTATCTGAAATTTCAACTCAACTGAATAATCCTAGATTGAAAGGAATGGTTCGAATGTCAAATACCTTAGGAGTTTCATTTTCTCTTGGCATGTTAAAAGCTCCAACACAAATGATGCATAATGCAATAGAACTAATTTTTTCAAAAAAGAAGGCAGTGGCAGAACTTAACAAGCAAGTAGCAACCTTTGCATATAACTATGCATCTGCAAAATTTACAGATGTTGATCTTCTATTTGAAGCAAGAGAAGTGGAATCTAATACCATGCTTGTACAAGGTCACTATGGAACATCTCTAGGCAAAATGGTTGCTGGTTGTAGGTTTCAGTCATACTATCCTATTACTCCCGCCACTGACGAAAGTGATTTTTTAGAGCGAAATGAAATTTTAGAAATTAATGATGACAGACCAGGTTCAACTTTAGTTGTTCAGACGGAAGATGAAATTTCTGCAATCGGAATGGCCATAGGTTCATCTCTTACTGGCACACGTTCATCTACATGTACATCAGGTCCAGGATTTTCATTGATGGCAGAATCATTGGGTTGGGCTGGTATTAATGAGGTACCACTTGTGATTACACTTTATCAAAGAAGTGGTCCATCAACCGGATTACCTACCAGGCATGGTCAAGATGATTTATTATTTGCAATAAATGCAGGACATGGTGAATTTCCTAGGATAGTTTATGCATCTGGGGATGTAGAAGAAAGTTTCTATGATACGATTAACTGCTTTAATTATACAGATATTTTTCAAGTTCCAGTTATACATATGATGGATAAATTCATTGCTAGTTCTGTTACAACATGTAAAAGATTTCAATCTGATAAAATTGAGATCGACAGAGGTAAGTTACTTGAAAAAATCGAGTCACCAAATTATCTAAGATTTGCACATACAACTGATGGGATATCACCTAGATCTAAAATTGGTTTAGAAAATGGAATATTCTGGAATACTGGAGATGAGAGTGACATGCAGGGTCATATATCAGAGGATCCAGTAAATCGAGTCGAAATGATGGATAAAAGACTACAGCGATTTACTCAAATCCTTGAAAATATTCCTAAAGATGAACAAATACTGTCACACTCTACAGGTGAAATTTGTGTGATTTCATGGGGTTCAACTAAAGGTCCAATTATAGATGCAATTGAAATGTTAAAGAATGAAGGAATCGATATTGGATTCGTTCAAATAAAACTTTTACATCCATTTCCAAAAGAAACATTAGAAACATTACTAAAAGATTGTAAAACTTTGATTAACATAGAGGCAAATCAGACAGCTCAATTAGGTTCTCTAATAAGACAAAATTTACTCAGAGAACCAGACTATTATGTACTGAAATATACTGGAAGAGCAATGACGTGTGACGAAATTTATAATTCACTAAAAAAAATTGTTACAAATAAAGCAGAAAAAATGGAGGTGTTAACATATGGCGCTTAAACTGGGAGATTTTAAAACTGATGTTCATAATGACTGGTGTCCTGGATGTGGTGATTTTGGAATAGTTAACGCAATACAAATGGCTCTCGCAGAAATGCAGATACCACGTCATAAATCAGCTATATTCTCTGGCATTGGCTGTTCAGGAAAGACATCACATTTCATCAATGTGTTTGGTGTACATACATTACATGGTCGTGTTCTGACATTTGCCCAAGGAGCAAAAGTTTCTAATCCAGAATTAGAAATCATTGCAGTTGGTGGAGATGGAGATGGTTTAGGAATAGGTGCAGGACATTTTGTTGCCGCAGGAAGACGTAATGTTGATATGACATACATAATATTTGATAACGCGGTTTATGGTCTAACAAAAGGTCAGGCATCTCCTACACTCAAACTAGGTGAACAAACAAAATCATTAGCAACACCAAATTCAAATTATAATGTTAATCCAATTGCACTTGCGATATCAAGTGGTTTTACATTTGTTGCAAGAGGATATTCATATGATGTAAGACATCTAAAGGATCTAATTATTGCAGCGGTTAAGCATAAAGGACTTGCATTTCTTGATGTGCTACAACCATGTCCAACATATAATGATATTAATACACGTGATTGGTTTAGTGGTGAAGATAGGATTGATGAAGCAACAAACAAACCAATGCCACGTATATACAAATTAGAAGACACCGGATATGATCCTGTTGTGCATTTTAATGACGATGTTGAATTAAATGAGAAACGCACACAGGCAATGGTAAAATCACTTGAATGGGACACTAAAATTCCCACAGGAATTTTCTACAAAAATGAGTTGATTACTCCATTTACACGAAGAATAATAGATAAAATTCCAAATTATGTAGAAAATCCATCAGCATTACAAACTATTTCTCATAATGGTAAATCTATAACAAATATTGATAAAATTTTAGACTCTTTGCAAGTTTGAACTAAATGAAAAATGATTATTAGATAGTTTTTGAATAGTGATTATACCATTGAATTCAACAGAAGTCAACAAAATATTTCGTAAGTCTATCATCAACGAATTTTTCATAAACGAATTAACGAAACTTGATTTTAAAAAATCTGCAGTAAGGCACCCATCAATTTCTGAGGATGGATTAATGCAATCAAATCTTCTGCATGTTTACTTTGATGTTGAAACAGGTGCTGACTATCCTGACGGTGATGAGTGGTTTATTGCAGAATTTCTATTCCCGTATGATATGAAACTTCCTGATAATCTAAAGGGAACTGATTACTTTACGACAATTTTTGTTGAGGAGACAAAAAGCTTTTGGCATCACAGAGAATTAATTCGTTACAAATATGGAAAATCAAAAAAGCTTATAGAGGCATTGGGTTTTATTGAACAAAAATACAAAGAGCTTCATGGTTTAGTTGAACCATTGGAAAAAGACATCAAGTAATTATTTCCAACCATCATCTGAATTTACAAATTCTTGCTTTTCTGTAATTGCAGAATTTACTTTCCATCTAGCAGAATCTTTGTCAAACCTATATATGATTTCAGATGTATTAGTAGGAAGTTTTTCAGGATTAAGGTGATAAGGCAATAACTCTACTATAAAATCAATTTTTTCTACAGCAGCTCTAAACCATTGACCCTCATCCAAATCAACTAGAAATCTAATTTTTGGTTCTCCAGAAAAACTGAGATTAATTTTGATTGCTTTTCCATCACCACGACGTCGTTTCATCTCTTTGAAGATTCCTTTGAGTTTGTCCCATTCTTTATATTCAAACCATTTGAAAAATTCAGAATTAAACGCATATGGAAAAGGAATGTTAAGGAAGCTCACAAACTTATCAGTAAAGTCATTTTCAGTTTCGTCATTTTCAACAAAGAATTTTTTTTCTAGTATACTTGTAACCACATTTATTTCCCATGGTGATATCCCATAATGATTAAGTGTAATTTTCTGTGATTCTTGTGACATTAAACTTCAAGATGAAAATTAATTATTAAAGATTCAAAGTGTGTGAAGATACTTCCACAAATACATCAAACCAACCGTACTTATCATGAACAGCATTGGTTTCCAGGCAAAAACTGGAATGTCTGGGGTAGTAATTTTTATCTTATAATTTTCATAAATTGTATGAATATATTTACTGATTCTGTTATTCCATACATTATATTCGATTTCATATTTTTTTAAAATGGATTCAATTTCATAAATAACTGGAGTGCGTTGACTAAATAGATGCTGTAGATAATCTCTTGATATTTCAACTTCTGCTTGAATTGCAACCATTCCTTTTTTAATATCAAATAATCGTATGTGCATTTCCCATGGCTTTGCTAATTTTAGAGAAAAACCATCGCCAATCTGGGAAGGCTGTTTATGCTCAAATTTTACTTTTGTAGCACCCTCTTGGGCAAAAATTTTTTGAATTTTTTCTATATTTTCTCTCACCACCAAATGTAATTCTTCAACACCAGATTTTTTATCAACATGTATTTTTTCTTTAATACCATCAATTAATGAAACAGTTTTTGGATATTTAGTAATGTATTGCATTTTAATTAATTTCAAAAAACCTTCTATTTAAAATCAATTAATTATATGGGTCTGAAAAACCTCTAACATAAACACATTGTTCATGTGAAATTGCCATTTCCTTATAAGAAATATTTCTGCTGGTCAAACTACATTCTGAGTCTTTGATTATTGCTATAGGCTGTGATTCTGAACCTTCACCCATCTTATGGTTTGCAATAGAAGCGAGATTATCAGCAGTTGCTTGAAATGTTACCTTTAATGGATTTCCATCAAGATCTTGTTTACCACGTAAATCATTTACAGGTTCAAATCCTGCACAAGCAATAGCAATTCCAACAGTTCCAACTCTAGCAGGCATTAGTCTACTGTCCACAATAATTACTCCAACATAAATATTATATTCAAAGAAAATTTTTCTTTTTAGATTTTCAGCAACTTGGTACGGATTTTCTGGATATAAAATTAATTTTGTTCCATCAGAATTAGATCTATCAATTCCAGCATTTGGTGCTAAAACACTATCTGACGATGTAATCACAAATCCTGAAACACCACCAAATATTTTATCTGATTCTCTTAATACAATCTCTGCAAATTTTGGTTTTATCTTGAATTTTTCTGAAATTTGAATAGATTGTTTTGAGGTAAATATGTTAGCAGTGTCTATAATTCGTCCCTGTGAATTTGAGACATATTTACTTGAAATCACTATGACATCACCATTTTTTAATGAGATTTTATTTTCTAAAAGAATATTAGTTATTTCATCAAATAAAATAAAATTCCCATTTTGCCGCTTTGCCTTAAGAGGAATTACTGTTAATGACACAGTTTTGATACTAACTAATCTCTATTTATTGTTCTGAAAAGCTTTTAATCTCAATAATTTACATTGTCGTTCATGAACATAACTGAAAAAATACTTGCACGTGCTTCAGATCGAAATAGTGTTACACCAGATGATGTAATATTTGCAAAAGTGGATAAAGTCATGATTCATGATGTCTCTGGACCAGGAGTCATTAAGGTATTTGACAAGTTAAAAAACCAAGGCATTGACACATCAAAATTATATGATCCATCAAAAGTTTGGGTTGCAGAGGACCATTTCGTTCCTACTGCAGAAAAAATTTCTGCAGAAAATATTGTAAAATTATCAGAATTTACCCATCAGTATGGAATAAAAAAACATTTCAAATATGGAATGGGCCAATATGGAATTTGTCATACCCTTTCACATGAAGAAGCGTTAGTACTACCAGGAGAAGTGTATGTAGGTGGTGATTCGCATACAAACACTACTGGTGGATTAGGTGCATTCGCATGTGGTTTAGGTCATACAGATGTTGCATATGTGTTACTAAACGGTGAAATATGGTTCAAAGTACCTGAAACTTTCTATTTCAAATTAAATGGTAAACTACCAGAACATGTTATGGCTAAAGACTTCATTCTGAAGATTATTGGTGATATTGGTACTGATGGTTGTACTTACAATACTATGCAGTTTGGCGGAAGTGGAATTGATGAGATGTCAATTGAGAGTAGATTAACATTAACAAATATGACTACTGAAGCTGGTGCGAAAAACGGAATAATTGAAGCAGATCAAAAAACTGTAGATTATTTGCAACAACGTGGTGTAAATAACATTAACCAAATAAAATCAGACGATGATGCAGACTATGCAAAATTTTTTGAATATGAAGCATCTGAAATAGAGCCAATTGTAGCAAAACCGTATTCTCCTGAAAATATAACGCAGGTTAGAGATGTTTCATCAGTTGAATTAGACAAAGCATACATTGGTTCTTGCACTGGTGCAAAATATGAAGATCTTTTAGCGGTTGCAAAAATTCTCAAAGGTAAGAAGGTGAAGATCAGAACAGAAATTCTACCTGCCGCAATATCAATTTACAAAAGGGCAATGGAGAATGGCTTATTACAGATATTCATAGATGCAGGTGCAATGGTTGGCCCACCTACATGTGGTGCGTGTTGTGGTGCACATATGGGTGTTTTAGCAAAAGATGAAATTTGTATAAGTACAACCAATAGGAATTTTCCTGGACGTATGGGACATATTGACTCCCAAACTTATCTTGCATCACCATTAGTTGCTGCTGCATCTGCAGTAACAGGTAAAATTACTGATCCGAGGGATTTGAATTGAAAGGCAACGTAATAAAATATGAAAAGGATAACATTGACACTGATGTAATTATTCCAGGTACATACCTCAAAATCCATGATTACAACGAATTAGCCAAACATGCTATGGAAGGACTAGATCCTGAATTTCATTCAAAAGTTCGAGAAGGTGATTTTCTTCTTGCTGGAAAGAATTTTGGATGTGGCTCATCAAGAGAACATGCTCCAATTGCCCTTTCTACATGTGGAATTAAAGCAGTAATAGCGGTTTCATTTGCAAGAATTTTCTACAGAAATTCGGTTGATGGGGCATTTCTTTTACCAATTGAAATTGATGAAAAAACATATCAAATAATTTCGAATAATGATGAATTAGAAATTAACATAGAAAAAAATGAAATAAAAAATATTTCAAAAAATGAAACATATTCAATGAAACCATTTTCAGAAATAATTGCAAAAATAATTTCTGCTGGTGGTTTGTTTAAATATAAAAAGTGATTATTTACAATGGCTGAAATATTATTTGAAAAAATCTGGAACTCGCATCTTGTCAAAGAAAAAGAAAATGAAGCATCATTAATCTATATTGACAGGCATTTAATTCATGAAGTCACATCACCACAGGCATTTGATGGATTACGTTCCAATAATAGAAAAGTGAGAAGACCTGATCTTACAATTGCTACAGTTGATCATAATATACCAACTACAGATAGATCATTGCCAATATTGGATGAAACCTCATCTATACAAATTCAAACACTAGAAAAAAATTGTCAAGATTTTGGAATTCAACTTTTTGGTAAGAATAGTAAAAATCAGGGAATTGTTCATGTAATTGGACCACAACTTGGAATTACCCTACCTGGCACAACAATTGTTTGTGGAGATAGTCATACATCAACACAAGGTGCATTTGGTGCATTTGCGTTTGGAATTGGAACAAGTGAGGTAGAACATGTATTGGCAACTCAGACATTATGGCTTGAAAAACCAAAATCTTTTGAAATAATTGCTACAGGAAAGAGAAAAAATTCATTTACAATTACTTCAAAAGATATTATCCTTAGCATAATTCGTCAGATAGGAACTTCAGGAGGGGCAGGTCATGTATTGGAATACCGTGGAGACGCAATATCTGAACTATCAATGGAACAAAGAATGACAATTTGTAATATGTCTATTGAAGCAGGTTCAAGAGCAGGGCTTATTGCACCTGATGAAAAAACATTTGATTATTTGAATAAACGTGAATTCACACCAAGTAATTATGATGAATTAGTCAGTAACTGGAAAAAAAATTTACAGACTGATCCGAATTCAAAGTTTGACAAAAGTTTCACAATTAATGTTGATCAGATTGCTCCACAAGTAAGCTGGGGAACAAATCCTGCAATGGTTTGTGATGTGACAGAAAACATTCCCTCACCAGAAGAGTATGGTCAAGGTGATTCCATTAAAACACATAGTGCAGAAAAAGCGTTAACATACATGGATTTAGAACCAGGTACTCCTATAACAGAAATTCAATTGGATAGAGTTTTCATAGGATCCTGTACAAACTCTAGAATTGAAGATTTAGTTGATGTTGCACAAGTTGTTAAAGGAAAACATGTTTCTACAAAATTAGATGCAATGATAGTACCAGGTTCTCAAATGGTGAAACATGAAGCAGAGGAGATGGGTCTTGATAAAATTTTCAAAGATGCAAATTTTGAATGGAGGGAATCTGGGTGCAGTATGTGTTTAGGAATGAATCCAGATATTTTAAACCCAGGTGAACGTTGTGCAAGTACTTCTAATAGAAATTTTGAAGGAAGACAAGGCGTAGGAGGCCGTACACATTTAGTTAGTCCTGTAATGGCAGCAGCCGCTGCAATTACAGGACACTTTGTTGACATTAGAGAGTGGTACTAAATTGGAAAAATTTAAAAAAATTAGTAGTGTTATTACACCTTTTGATAAGGCAAACGTTGACACAGATCAAATTATTCCAAAACAATTTCTAAAACTTATCCAAAAGACTGGTTTTGGAAAATATCTTTTCTATAACTGGAGATTTGAAAGTGATGGAAATCCAAAAAAAGATTTTATCTTAAATGAACCAAAGTATGTAAATTCAAAAATTCTAGTTACAAATGAAAATTTTGGATGTGGATCCTCTCGTGAGCATGCAGTTTGGGCTCTAAAAGATTTTGGTTTTTCAGTTATTATTGCACCTTCTTTTGCTGATATTTTTTATAGTAATTGTTTCAAAAATGGTGTACTTCCAATACAAATGAGCCAAAGTATAGTTGAGCATATTTTAACCAATATAACTGAATTAGAAATAGATCTTGAAAATCAAGCAATAAGTGCAAATGGTTTACAAGAATATTTCGATATACAGCCTGATAAAAAACGAAGATTACTTGAAGGACTAGATGATATTGCACTTACCATGAAATCAGAAGCTGCAATAGATATATTTGAAAAAAAATCTAACACACCGTCAATTTTCAACTAAAAACTATTTTCTATCGATAGGATTTTTGCTTTCTTCTACGTGCACCTGAACCACCAAACTTCTTTGGCTCTTTTCTTCTTGCATCTCCACTTATCAAATATTTATCATATTCAACAATCTTAGTTTTCAGTTGTTGACGAGTTGATTTATTGAACGGATGATCTTTTGGTTCTTTTTTTGATTTTGTCCAACCAATTAGTGCTCTGGACATTGCAGTTGCGGATGAATATGCTTGTCCCATAAATCCGCCACCTCTCACTCTTACTGAGATGTCGACTTTATCACGCAACTCATCACCTATAATCTCTAACGGTGCAAGCATTACCTCTCTAGCAGTTTCAGGGTTGACCATTTCAAGAGGTACATTATTTATTCTAATCTTCCCCCTTCCTTTAGTAATGTAAACATGTGCGTTAGATGTCTTTCGTGATGCAAAATAGATTTCAGTTTTTGGAATCAAAAATTTGTTCCTCCAATGTATCTGCTTAATTCAGCCATTGTTGTATATTTTGAAGATGATCTAGTTATTTTTGATTTTTCAAATTGAATTCTTTCCAAACCTTTTACATCTCTTGGTACTCCGATGTATGTTCTCAATCTTGCAAGATCTGTTTTTTTCGAAGGTTTTTCTTTTGGCAGCATTCCTCTGATCATTCTTTTAATAATAGTATCTGGTCGTCGTGGGTGAAACGGTCCATGTCTTGGATGTATTATACTTGATATCTTCAAAAAATCTTCATACTCACCGATAATACTAGCTTTTTTTCCACTCATCATAATTTTTTCACAATTAATTATTGAAACTCTGTTTCCATGTCTCAAGAGTTTTGCAACATTCGAACAAAGTCTTCCAGCAATTAGATTTGTCCCATCAACAACAATTGGTCTACTTAAATCAATTAATTGTTCTTGTTTATTAGCCAATTATTTTTACTCCTTTTCCTGTTGGAAATTTTTTAATCATATCTGAGAATTGTAGAATCTCTCCTCCTGACTCTTTAATTTTCTTTGCAGCAGAACTGGAAATAGAAAATGATGAAACCAAAACTTTATGTGATAATTTACCTGTTCCCAAAATCTTTCCTGGAATTATAACTGCACCACCATCATCTGTTAACTCTTGAATTTTTTTCAAATTGATAGTTCTCTGAGAAGAATTTGGGTTTAGTGCATTTTTTGCAATTTTTGACCAAATAGGGGCTTCGTTCTCTTTAGAAGCAGATTTTAGTTCTTTTACTAATTGAATTAGCTGACTTTCCATTAGTCAAAACACTAAATCACCCAAATATAATGTGTATGTCGTTCTACTTTAAATCTGATACTAGAACTTTGAATTCATCTAGTCTCTTAGATAACTCTTCGACGCTTGAAAGAACAATATGTTGTGGTTCAAGCGCTCCAGTTGTTTCAACAGTTAAAATTCTTTCATCATCGTTATCTGATTCTGTTAATGTAGATATGTTAGCAGAATTCCATTTTGCATGTTCTGTACCTCTACCAAGTCTGGCATGTGCTTCAAATTTTAAATCTTGACCAGGTGCAAGTGTGACAATTGGGATATTATCTGAAATTGGCTTAACTGTATTATCCTGAGATTTCAATTCACCTGATAATATCGTTCTTGTTTCAGTTGCTATTCCAGAATCAAGTGTAAGCATTATCTTATCTGATTCATTATCTTGTTGAACTGCAGAAAGCTCTGTTTTTAGTGGAATTAGACCTAATCTATGTGCAATTCCTTCATCTGCTAGAATTGAAGTATTTGATAAGATATCTAACGTTTCAATTGCATATATTGGGACACCATTAAGACAAATTCTGCGTAGTGCATTGGCATATTGTAAAGGGATCCCCTTTAGTTTAACAGAGACCTTTTCTTCGTTTTGTGAAATAATATTAAATGACAAATCTTAATCAAAAATCTTCAAAGTCCAAATAAATATCTTGTCGACGTTTCATCAGAAATAAATACGAACATACCTATTAAGTTATAAAATGGCAGACAAAATTACGGTAGTCAGATATAGTTTTAGTGGTGATAAGTTTG
>Ga0315334_10000329_pt1 | contig 29156 bp, 39 predicted proteins | sample M150034915metaG_FD_205555 | JGI IMG/M metagenome (GOLD analysis project Ga0315334, IMG submission 205555) | Ammonia-oxidizing marine archaeal communities from Monterey Bay, California, United States - M1 500m 34915 | ecosystem: Environmental > Aquatic > Marine > Intertidal zone | place: USA... | reverse complement strand
CATATGAGCAAAACCTGGCGCAATGTATAGGCCGGCCGCAGAGCGCGTGATTTTTATTCATATTCCTGATCCCAGATCCAACTGTCTATGTAAGAGTACTCTTACAAAATACGCACTATGCATAGTACGAATCAATTGGATCAGGGATCAGGTGTAATTGCTATTCTCCCGCGTTAACCAGAGTAAGCATCACACAACCTGATCCCAGATCCATTGAACAGTCTCATCGGCCGTATTAGTACAATGGATCAGGGATCAGTTGCTGTCCTGTGCAGGTCGGCATGACGCAAGCGATTACATACCATGTAGAATTCCCAGCGTAAGACCTGTACTATAGCGGTTAATTTCCCGCAGTTACAACATCTGATCTCAGATCTATTGGAATGTGGCTTTCTCTGGGTGTTAACAGAGGCCTCCCGCCAATCACAGTTGCACCTGTGCCAATAGATCTGAGATCAGAGCTTGTAGCTTGAACCCTTACATTTTATATAAATATAAAAAAATTTTTTTTCAATCTCAGGTTGTATCTTCTTTCTGCAACTTGCAGTTGCGTTTTTTTACTGCCAACTGCAAGTATGCTTAAATGTTATATTAAGTTTTTTTAAATAATATAAAATAATATATAATCCCATTGACAAAGAATGTCAATAGTGTAAATTAAAAATAATGCAAAATAAAAATAAAAAGGAGAATACATGAGTAGAATACGATTAAATCAAGAGTATAGAAATAAGATTGCCAATAGAATGAGAGTACATTTAGAGGCAGAAGATACTCACGAAAAAGAAACTTATGACAATTTAAAAGGCGACCAAATTGACATAAATGACAATGCTTGGAGAATTGCTGAAGAAATAGTTAGACGACATTATACACCAAGTGATGTTGAAAAAGCATACTACCTACAAAATAAATTTGAGAATGTGAACACTATTGCAAAAGATAGTTGTTTTCATTTTCATTATTTAGGCAAAAAGGAAACAAGAGATTATGACAATAATCTTAAAATTGAGGAGAATGTACCAATAGAAAAACATTTTGACTTCCGATTAAGTGGGAGCATTGATACTGAAAATAATTCTTCTCATTCAAGAGGCGACAATGAATATGGTTATGCTTTGTTTAGAGACGAGTTAAAAGCACAAGATAATTGCAACCCAGATATTTTGATTGAACAAGAGGGCAAAGAAAATAACCCACATTTAACAAAATTTAAAGACGCAAATGACAAATATCTTGGAGATGATGACAAGGGTTATGGCAAAGAATGGAATGAGAAGTATCAATTAGATTTAATCGGTAGGGAGTATTGCCGAGATAGAACTTTACTTTGTTCAGAACAAGAGTTTATGATGTTGCAAGATTGGAAAATTGCAAAAGGTAAATTTGTAATTGCACATGGTAAATGGATTAAATCTATTTTAAACCAGATGAAAGAAATTAAAATCGGTTTAAAAGGTTATAAATATTTAGACGAGGCGATTGAGTTATCAAAAGAACTTGGTTTGAATATGAATGACGCAGAAATAATCAGAACAAACTCAACTGGGCTTGTAATCTATAATCCTAAAAATCTAGCAGATAGAATAAAAGGAATGAAGAACAATAGACCTAAAACTCAAGCAGAAAAAATAGCCGAGAGAATGGCTTATATGGCACAATCAGAAGTTGCAAATTAATTTTTTCTAACTATTGACTGTAGTTGTTTTCTCCTGTATACTCCCACTAATTAACATACAGGAGAAACATGACAATAAAAAACATATACAACATGAAAGACAATCAAACTTTCATAATCAAATACACTAAACTAGATGGAGAGGAAGTTGTTAGAAATGGCAAATTCATCATTGGTAAATGTGGTGAGTGGGTTTCTAAAACAGGACACAAACTTTTTACATATTTTGATGTTGACCAGTCTAGTGCAATGGGTGGAGATAGATACAGATGTGCTAGAGATAATTGGGAGATAAAATAATGGAAAAACTAAAACTAGAAATCATAAAAAAAGTTATGATGTTAGATACTCTTAAAGAAGTTAAAAATATGCGTGAGAATATTTGTGACGCAATTTCAAGAGAGTGTGAGTTGGAAGATAAGAACGAACAAGAGTATGAAAAATGGAAAGCAAATCAACTTAATGTTTAAAGATTTGTTTTTGATAATTTTAGGCGTGATAATTTCTCACGCCTATTTTTATTGGCAAGATTATAAAAACAAAAAAGAAATAAAAAAACAAGAGAGGTTAAATGCAATTAAATAATGATGAGGGCAACATTGGAATTATTACTAATGAAAGAATAATTGAAAACTTACAAGAAGATAAAAAAAACTTATACAAAGTAGTGGACAAGTTAGAACAAAGAATTGCAACACTTGAAAAAGTTTTGCAGAGCCATGCAAAAGTAATTGGAGAAATAAGGGAGAAAAAAGATGAGTGATTATAATTGGTGTCATAATCCAGATTGCCATAAGATTGAAACTCAATCAAGGGTGCGAGGAACTGGCGACAATAAAGTTTTAAGAACTAGAAAAATAAGAGTAAGAGATTTTTCTGGTTATCATTGGTTTCAAGGTTGGGAAAACCATTTCTGTAATGTTAGTTGTTTTTTTCAATTTATGAAAGTACATTATCAAGAGGTAGTAAATATTGCCCCTGTTAAGAAACCAAGTGAAACTCCAATTCAAGTTGTTACAACAAAGTCGCAAGATTATAGAATGAGATACAATGGCAATGATTATGAAAAAGTACCATTCACATCAACAGCAACAACAATCACATTAAAGAACACTTGACCGAAGAACAGTACAATGATAATAATTATATATTAAATACAGGAGAATAATGAAAACAAAAAAAGAAAAAGCATTTGGCAATTCAAAATCTTTTGGCAAAGATATTTTATTTCCAAAACATTTAACACCGAAGATAATCCACTCGGCTTTGTTTATTCATAATGCAGATTGCAAAGAAGAAACAATTAAACGAGTTGAACATTGTGCAAAAGAAATCGGAGACGAGTGCATGAGTTATGCAATGGCTTTGTTAGTGTTGCCAACTCTAATGAATAATATGCAACAATCAGATGAATATAAAACTTGGCAACAATCTAGGATTAAAACTTTAAACTAACTAAAGAACTCTTACCAATAAGAGTGTTACCTGTGACGAGGCGTCTTGCGACGCCTCGTTTTTTTTTTAATCCTAGCTTATCCTATGCAAATACTGCATACCTAAAGCTATGCAGTTTAATCATCAAGTATAGGTTGAATTTTTTTTCTTAATAGAGGTACCACTTCAGGTTGTGCACAGCTTGAAAACTATCGGGCCCACCCCCCCAAACCAAAAAAAAGGGGTCCCAATCTTACCCTTTATTGCTTAATTCAGACGGTTATGGTAAGGTTTTTTTCATTTCGGGTTTTATATGAATAATGCAAAAAATATTATAAAAAATTTATCGACAGAAGAAGCCAACGAATTAGCCAGCATAGAACTTGACGAAGCATTGGACCAAATGCAGGATTTGGTTAAAAATGATTTTTTAAATTTTGTAAAATATATGTGGCCTGAATTTATTGAAGGTGAACATCATAGACTCATTGGTGAAAAGTTTAATGCCCTGGCTTCCGGTAAAATTAACAGATTAATCGTGAACATGCCTCCAAGGCATACGAAATCTGAATTTGCGTCCTATTTACTACCAGCATGGATGATAGGTAGAAACCCAGCTTACAAAATTATTCAAGCAACTCATACAGCAGATCTTGCAATTGACTTTGGTCGTAAGACAAAGAATCTTATTGATGAGCAAAAGTACGGAGAAATGTTTAACACTAGACTTCAAGAAGATTCCCAGGCAGCTGGAAAATGGAAAACCCAGCAGGGCGGAGAGTATTTCGCAGCTGGTGTCGGCGGAGCGATCACAGGTCGTGGTGCTGACCTTTTAATTATTGATGATCCCCACAAAGAACAAGATGTAAGAGCAGATGGTAAGTCTTTTGATAAGGCGTGGAACTGGTATATGGCAGGTCCAAGACAACGTCTTCAACCTGGTGGTAAAATTGTTATTGTAATGACTCGTTGGTCTACTAAGGACCTAACTGGTCAACTTGTTCAGTCAATGTCCTCTGAAGATGGTGATAAATGGGATGTGGTTGAACTTCCAGCTATCATGCCAAGCGGCGAACCCGTATGGCCCGGTTATTGGAAATTGGAAGAATTAGAAAAAACAAAAGCCTCGATCCCTGTTTCCAATTGGAATGCCCAATATATGCAGCAACCGACTGCTGAAGAAGGAGCCATTATCAAGCGTGAATGGTGGAAAGACTGGACACATAAAGAGCCACCTAAAATAGAATATACAATTCAAAGCTACGATACCGCTTTTATGAAAAAAGAAACAGCCGACTTTTCGGCAGTGACCACTTGGGGTGTTTTTCATAGAGAGGACACTGGTCATAATATAATTTTACTAAGTGCGTTTAAAGACAGGTACGAGTTCCCTGAACTACGGAGAGTTGCTCAGGAAGAGTACATGTACTGGCGTCCGGACATGGTTATAATCGAGGCCAAGGCATCAGGGATTCCTCTGACTCACGAGCTTCGGCAAATGGATATACCTGTAATTAACTTTACACCGTCGAGAGGCAATGATAAACACGTAAGAGTGAACTCAATCGCTCCTCTTTTTGAGGCGGGGAAGATTTGGGCACCGAAACACGAACACTTTGCGCAGGAAGTGATCGAGGAGTGTGCGTCGTTTCCATATGGCGATCATGATGACTACGTCGATAGTACGACACAAGCGATCATGCGTGTAAGACAGGGAGGACTCGTTCCGCATCCCGAAGATTACAAAGAGGAAAAAATTGTAAGGAGTAATCAATTGAAATATTATGGCTAGACGAATTATTATCGAAGAAATTTTAAATCTCATTAAAGGTCTTGGTGGAAATCCCCAAAAATTTATGGGAACTAAAACCAATATTAATTTTTTAGGAAAAGGACCGAAACAAGCCCTGTTCCAGGGTCAGATAGACATAGATGGCTTAATGAACTCCGGGTTTCCTCTAGAAAGAGTTATTGGCGAAGCGGAAACGGCTGGAGGCTACGCGGTTGCAAACAAATTAAACGATATTCAACTACAACGTCTAAAAGACAATTTAATTACGCTTCAAAAAGCTTATAATCCACCTGCGAACATCACAGATATGGCATCAAGAACCGGGGATCTGACACAAGAGGGTTTAGGATCTTTAAGAACAACTCAAATGTTGGAACAACAGAGACCTTTATTTGATCAAGTAGGAAAACTAGCCGAAGCAGAAAGTGCTGCTATGAGAAAAGCGGGACTAGATCCTTCTAAGCAAGCTGATTTTTTTAAATGGGAAGAAATTAAAAAAAGTAGAGGGGTGGGATCAATTTCTGATGATTTAGATGCAGAAGAAAATCTTTTACCGACGGGTGGTTTAATGACTCGTATTAGCGATCGGATGAAAAAAATTCAACAAATGTCCGATGAGTTAGGACAAGTTGGTAAAGGCGAGGTTGACAAAGCTGGAACGTATGAATTTATAGATCCTACCGCTGAAAAAGCGTCCTATGCAAGCAGATTTAATCCAAAAAATGAAGTTCATGTTCAAAAAGCAGAAGCACTTTTAAAAGATCCGCAAATCAAAGGTGTTTATACCGAAGCAGAAGTAAAAAACGCTTATGATTTTGAAGGTTTGTACCAATCTCATTTTGATAAGGGCCATGTAGACGTTGCGAGGCTTTTAGAGCAGGAGGGGCACAATATTCCGCAGATGAGAGCATCTGCTAGAGACGCATTACTACTATTGATGAAAAAAGAAGGTCAAACAGGGAGCGGTTTAAGAGATTTTGTAAAGGAAATAGACTTTAAATACATTACTGAAGGCGGAGGAGGCCGAGAAGGTGATCCGATTAATTTATTTGTAAAATATTTTGGAAAAAATGCTACAGAAAATTTGCCGAAAAATGCGACTAAGGAAAATATCGACGCATTTACCGATTTTATTGTAAACGCTAAAGATTCACGTGGAAGAGGCATTAACGATCCGTTTTTTGACAGAGAAGCTATAGATTTTTCAGAATTTACGGTTAACAGACCTTATGGTTTGGGTACTGACGATATTCCTTTTGCAAGCGGTGGCAGAGCTGGTTTTAAATGGGGATCAGGTTTATCTAAAACTTTACTAAGAAAAATTAATAAAAAAGTGATTAAAGATGCTGTCGACGATATTTTTCCAACGGGTGATTATAAATATGATGCATCAATGGCGGCAGAAGCTTTAGTTGAAAATAATCCTAAACTTTTTGGCGGTAAACTTCTGGATGATCTTACTGATCGTGCTCAGACGGATGTTTATGGTTTAGTATTAGACGAAGTCCAGATGAGGTTTGGGTTGCAGGTTAGAAAAAACATGGGAATCAAAAGTTTAATAAAAGGTGTTGATGAAAAATTTGGTGAAGGAACACTTCAAAGAGCATCCGATTTACCCAAAGGAACTAAATATGAAACTCTAGAAGCTGTTAAAGATTTTGAAACAAGAAACAGAACCTTTTCACCAAATAGAGAAAAGATAAAAGCATACTATCAAGGTAAAATTGATGATGAGCTTTTAGATAAGATATTGGCAGATAATGATCCTCAAAGAGTAGCAGAAATTTTAGCAACGATCGATGAAGCGTTGTTAATGCAGGAACGAGGCATGGGCCCAGAAACAATTATGCAAACTCTTAAAGATTCCTGGGGAAGAAAGCCAAGTGCATCTGGTGGTCTAGCTAAGATTCTGGAGGTCTAATGGCATTAATAACATGGCAAGACTTATTAGACCGAGCTTCGAGGACCACAGGAGAAAGTCCGATAATAGCCAATTCTACAGAATATAAAAAAGCTTTTGATTATTATATTAACAAATGGCGTTCGGGTGATACACACCAAAAGATTCAATATAAAAACCTGCCTAAAAAAGCTCAATTAAGCCGGATTATTAATTTAATTCAATTAAATTTAAAAGCTAATAAGGGAAAATTTGCACCAGGAATAGGCTATAAGAGTATCAATATAGATCCAAAACTTAAATGGGATGTGCTAGTTAAAAAACCTGGTTTTAAGAACGAGTTTGAAAGTTATTTAAAAAGAAGTGAGAGTGCTGGAGTACAGGCTATTGCTAAAAAGAAAATTCCTTTAAAAGATAAATATAATGCCTTGGACCACTGGCAAAAAACCACTGCAAGAAAAGCTGTTGACGCCAAGCTCGTAAGAGGAGGAAGGATTTCTATGAGTGAATTTGCTCCTCTAACAAATTTTAAAAGGCAGCACCTTTTGCAGATGATAAACATGTGGGATAAACCTTTTCCTAAACTTAAGGCGGATGGTAGTAATCTGAGGGAAATACAGCTTATTGCAAGGGCGAAGGATTTTAAGGAATTTTTTAAAGATAATAATATTGAAGTTTTTAGAAAACCAAAATATGTAACTAAAAAACCCGGTTTGATTAAAGGGGATGAAAGAGCCGGAAACATTTTTTTTACGGATGTAACAAAGAATAAAGCTAAATTAAAGGCTTTAACTGGTTTTTTAAATTTAGGTCAAATTCCTTCTTCGAAGATAAGAAATCAAGCGGTCCAGCTTTCAAAAGATCATCCGCTTTATGAAGATACTGGTAGAAATTTTAGAAAATTTCTTGAGGCGGCCAAAAAAAATATTAATACAACAATTGAAGGTTACAATGATAAAGGACTTAGAAAATTTTTAACAGAACATCCAAAACTATTTAAAAATGCAACTGCAATGTTCGATTCTGGGCGCGGTAGAATTATTTATGCTGACATAAATAAATTAAAAGAGATGGACCTATCCAAACTTCGACAGAATCTTAAGCTTGAGGTTGAGCATAATAGAGCGATTGGGGATTATTGGAAAAACCTTACCAAGGACGGTAAAATTAATGCTAAAAATAGATTATTATTTGATGCAGAGTTTGGCCATAACTTATCACTAGATACTGGTCAATATAATAAATCCTTAAAAAGAAATTTGACTAGTTGGATAGAAAGTCCACTTAATGCACACAAAACCACTCAGATCGATGCTTTAAGTAAAGAGATGGCTAATCTTGGTCATCGTTTTTATGCTGGGGGAAAATGGAGAGGAAGAGAAATAGAAATTAAACCAGGATATCGAGATACAGTAGTTAATTCATGGAGACAAGCTATTCAGAGAAGTACGGGCCTAAAATGGAGCGAGTTACTTAAAGATCGTACACTTGCAAACTCATTAACCAAAGCTATGGAGGATGTTGCTTTAAATCCTAAACAGTTAAGGATGATAGGCGATATGTTTGGGTGTCCACGAACTTTTAAATCTTATGAGGAAGGAGGAAGAGTTCGACTGCAAGCAGGAGGACAAGGTCTTGAAGCTTGTGTAAGTACAAAATTAAAACAACCTGGGGCTATGGAGAAAATTGCAGCACTCCCTGAAGAAGTTGGTGGCGCGTTAGGTAAATTAAAAAATATATCCAGGGGATTTTTAGGGGCACTCGGAAGATTTGGCCCGACAGCCGGTAAGTATGGAGCAATAGCTGCATTGGGTGCAGTTGCTCAGCCACTCGTTAAACAATTCATGAACGACGATCCTTTTACTTATTTAACAGATCCGGATCAACAAGCAGGAATGCTAGAAGCATTGATCGAAGGAGAAAGACCAAAACCTCCAAGTGAAATTTTGGACTGGGGTAGTACAGCAGGAATGGTAGGTGCTACAGCAGCCACGGTCCCTGGTACCGGAGCTATGTACAAATATCGAAGAGGCCTGTTAGAGAAAAAAATACCTAAAGCGGGTCCGTTTACTGAAAAAGGTATTGGTCCAGGCTCTACTACGATAGGGCCTAGAGGAAAAGGATACGGCGTACCTCGAGCAGCCATGGGTCCAATAATGAAATACATTTCAGGGATGTATACTCCTGCAGGACTCCTTGCTCATGAACCATTACGAATTGCACAAATGAGAAGAGAAGGAGAGAGCTGGGGAGAAATAGCTAAGAGTCCAACGTTATGGATGGGACCAGCATTCGCTGATACGATGACAAAAATTGCAACTGCTGGAATGAAACCAGGTTCTAAATTAGCTAGAGCTCTAAGTTTAGGAATGAGTAGACCCATGTTAAAAACAGTTTCAAGAAGATTCGGAATGCCGGGACTTGCACTATCAGCAGGACTATCGGGTTATGATTTATGGAAAGATTATAAAAAGAAAAGAGGCTTCTTTGCACGGGATGAGGAATAATTATGCTACCGATAGTTGCAAGAGGAATAGCAAGTTTAGCCAGTCGAATGATTGCAAGAAATCCTCGACTTGGAAAAAATTTACTTAGTCTTTTTAATAAAAAACCTAAAGGCATTGCCGTGTATCGTGGAGAGCCATGGAAAACTAGATCGACGTTAGATCAGATGGCAAAGATGATGTATGGTACAGGAACAGGGGGACAATCTAATAATCCTTTGAGGTTTGGAGCAACGGGAAGATGGTTTACACGTAATCCTAAAGGTGCAAGACTATATGCTGGACTAGCAGAACCAGGTCGGATTAAAAAACTTGTTTTATCTCCTAAAGAATTAAAAATAGCTGAAAAACTTAGTAAAAAATTACATAACGTTGAAGATAGGGGCCAAAGAGGATATGGACTTGTTGTTCCTAAAGGAGCACTCCCAAGAGCAAAAACAGATTACTTACAAACTTTTATTACTAACTTTTATAAAGCTATTGGTAAAAGAGGTCTTAAAGATGGAGGTCTCGCGCAGATTCTGAATGTATGATAAATAAAACATTAACTAAAAACATGAAACATGTGAAATGGAAGGAAATTCCACCTGTAAAAGGACCTAATTCACAAGGGTTGAATGTTCCTGTAAAACAAGCTAAAACATTGGAGAACTCGAGGAAAATAAATGGCAGACATAGACAAAGCTCTACCTAACGTAGAGCAAACGATAACACTTCCACCTGAAGAAGAAATCATTGCTCAAAAAGAAACGGGAATAACTCAAGTTAGTCCTGATGATGTTAAAGTCGAGCAACAAGATGATGGCAGCGTTGAAATAAATTTTAATCCGAATGCGGTTAATCAACCGGGCGGAGAAGGCCATTTTGACAATTTAGCAGATTTACTTCCAGATGATGTCTTAGGAAAACTCGGTTCTGAATTAAATGAAAATTATATGATGTATAAATCTTCCAGAAAAGACTGGGAAGATACTTATACTAAAGGTTTAGATCTTTTAGGATTTAAATATGAAAATCCAACACAACCCTTTCAAGGAGCTTCCGGTGCCACGCACCCGGTCCTTGCAGAGTCTGTAACACAGTTTCAAGCACAAGCTTATAAAGAATTGCTGCCAGCAACAGGTCCTGTTCATACCCAAGTAATGGGCAGACCGGACCGACAGAAAGAAGATCAATCTGTTAGAGTAAAAAATTTCATGAACTATCAGCTCATGGATGTGATGAAGGAGTTTGAACCCGAGTTCGATCAACTGCTTTTTTATCTCCCTCTCGCCGGCTCTGCGTTTAAAAAAGTTTATTACGATGAACTTTTGGGCAGAGCCGTATCAAAATTTGTTCCGGCAGATGATTTAGTTGTCCCATACACTGCAACTTCACTTCAAGACGCAGAAGCAGTTATGCATACAATTAAAATTTCTGAAAATGACTTAAGAAAAAAACAGGTAGCAGGATTTTATAGAGATATAGAACTAAAACCTGGTTATGATACAGAATCAGAAGTTAAGAAAAAAGAAAGAGAATTAGAAGGACTTAAAAAAACTAGAGACGAAGATGTTTTTACCTTAATTGAATGTCATGTAAATTTAGATTTAGAAGGATTTGAAGACATGGATCCCGAGTCTCAAGAACCAACTGGAATTAAACTACCTTATATTGTAACTGTAGAAATAGCTTCCAGAGAAGTTTTATCAATCAGAAGAAATTACCAAATTGAAGATCCGCAAAAATTAAAAATTGAATATTTTGTTCACTTTAAATTTTTACCGGGTCTAGGTTTTTATGGATTAGGTTTAATTCATATGATTGGTGGTTTATCAAGAACCGCAACAACCGCGTTACGTCAACTATTGGACGCAGGTACATTAAGTAATTTACCTGCAGGGTTTAAGCAAAGAGGCATTCGTGTAAGAGACGAAGCCCAAGCAATACAACCTGGTGAATTTAGAGATGTGGATGCTCCTGGTGGAAACATCAGAGATGCATTTATGCCTCTTCCTTTTAAGGAGCCCTCGCAAACATTACTCTCATTAATGGGTATTGTCGTACAGGCAGGGCAACGATTTGCCGCCATAGCTGACATGCAGGTCGGGGACGGCAACCAGCAGGCCGCTGTTGGGACGACCATAGCCCTGTTAGAGCGAGGCTCACGGGTCATGTCAGCCATACATAAAAGATTGTATGTGGCGATGAAGCAGGAATTTCAGTTACTAGCTGGAGTTTTTAAAACTTATTTACCACCAGAATATCCTTATGATGTCGTAGGAGCAAACAGGAATATTAAAGTTTCAGATTTTGATGATAAAGTGGATATTATCCCAATTGCAGATCCTAATATATTTTCTCAAACACAAAGAATTACTATGGCCCAAACAGAATTACAGCTTGCAATGGCAAATCCACAATTACATAATTTATATGAAGCGTTTCATGACATGTATCAAGCAATTGGAGTGAAAGATGTTGATAAAATACTTCCTCCACCTCAACCACCGTCTCCAATGGACCCGGCAGTTGAAAATATTTTGGCAATGTCTAATAAACCTTTTCAAGCTTTTAAAGGTCAGGACCATCAGGCGCATATTACAACCCATTTAAATTTTATGTCGACAAATTTAGCTCGAAATAATCCTGTTGTACTCGGTGCACTTGAAAAAAACATTTTTGAACACATTTCTATGATGGCACAAGAGCAGTTAGAAGTAGAAATGAGAGAAGAAATTGCTCAATTGACACAATTGCAACAACAACTCCAAGCGAACCCAATGATGCAGCAAAATCCGCAAGTTCAACAACAATTAATGCAGATGTCAATGGCGCTAGAGTCTAGAAAAGCTAAATTAATTGCCGAAATGATGCAAGAATTCATGGAAGAAGAAAATAAAATCATGGGACAATTTGGAAATGACCCAATTGCTAAATTAAAAGCAAGAGAACTAGATTTAAGAGCTATGGATGATTCTAAAAAACGAGAACAAGACCAAGAAAAAATTAATTTGGACAGATCTAAGCAAATGATGGGTCAAGATCAGTTTGATGAAAAATTAGAACAAAATGAAGAGCTGGCTGAACTGAGAGCTGAGACATCCCTGACAAAACAGGAAATGTCTAATGACTTCAAAAGGGAACAAGATCGGTTTAAACAAAGAGACGTAAGAATCTTGAAAGGTCCTAGAAGATAGTATACAATTAAACAAGGAGAAAATATGACAAAACAACCTACTGAGAAAACATTACACACTAGCGGAAAAGTACTGGGAGTGGGCAAAGATGGTTATTCAACTGGTGGTATTAAAATTGAAGCTACTGATCCTACTGAAACTCAAACGGTTACCGTTAAAGGTACAAAACGTATGAGAGCAGATAAAAAACCAGTTAAAGCCAAGTGGTTCTAATATGTGGTTCAGTGCAATTAAACTTGCTTTAAACGCAGGTACGCATATATACAAAAAGCGTCAAGAGACAAAGATGGCTATGGCTGATGCACAGCACATGCACGCCGTTAAAATGTCTCGCGGCGAGGAAGCTTACCAGGGCAAACTTTTAGAAGCCCGTCAAAACGACTACAAGGACGAGGTCGTTTTAGCGATTCTCACACTCCCCATAATAATTTTGGCCTGGGGGGTTTGGTCGGACGATCCGGCCGCTATGACCAAGATAAAAGTGTTCTTCGAGCATTTCCAGGCGTTGCCATCATGGTTTACTAATTTATGGATTTTAGTCTGCGCCAGCATTTTTGGTATTAAGGGGACTCAAATATTCAGGAACGGTAAAGGGAAAAAATAAGGTGGACACTAAGTAGTAAAAAACATATAAGGAGATATTATGTCTAAAAAATCAAGACGAAGAAATAAAAGATTATTAATGCTAGCGGCATTAGCAGGTGGCGCAGCTTTGATGGGAAGAGGTAAAAAGAAGTTTGGAACTGATGCAGGATTTTTAAAATCTGCAGCAGCAGGTGGTGCTAGGTTATCCACTCCTCCTATACATGGAACTGATCATATTCCTGTTGAACAGAAAGTAGTTGAAGACACTCCAGCAATCAACGATACTAGATTTAGAACTAGACATAGAATCACAGATTCAGCGGGTAATACTATTCCAAGTACAAACAAAATGGTTAATATTGCAAGAATGAATGCACCTAAAGGTATATATCCTCCAGGTAGTGTTCCAATGCCAAGAACAGGAGTCCATCCTAGATCTGCCAGAGGAAGTATAATTGGAAGATATAAAAAAGGTGGAAGAGTTACTGGAATTGCAAAACGTGGTTTTGGTAGAGCCTTAATGAAGGGGAAAAAATAATGAGACAAAATGGAGTAAGATCACCAGTAAGATTTCCTTATTCTCAAGGAATGAAAAAAGGTGGCAAAGTTAAGAAACAAGGTTACACAGATAGAAAAGATGAATCCATTGCAATGAGAATTAAAAAGAAAAGAACTCCTGCTCAGTTGAAAGCGAGCAGAGATGAGTCTTACGGCAAATGGGGTTCTTCAGCTAAAAAATCTGGAAAAATAAATAAATAAGATGGGTGATATATCTAAAAGAGGAAAAGGAATAGTTAGAGTTCGTAAGCAGTTAGGTGGTCCTATGAGTACTGCTCGTAGAGATATGACTCATGGATATTATCAACCTGATATGGGAATGCGTGGTGGTCAAATGTATCGTGGTGGCGGAGTCGTTAAGAAAAAAGGCAGCATTGGTGTTGCTTTAAAACATGGTGGCAGAATTGGAAAACAAACAGGTGGACGAACTAACTTGTTGGAAGAACTTGGTCGTGTTGAAGCTGAACCTTCAAATGCAAATAGAAGAGCTGAAATAAGTAGAGTTCATGGTGAATTAAACAGAGGTTATAAAAGTGGTGGAAGAATTGGGCTTAAAAAAGGTGGCTCTGATAAAAATTGGATTCAAGACGTTAACAAATCAATCAAAAAACGTGGAACTAAAGGAAAGTGTACACCTATTACTAAACCAGGTTGTACAGGAAGAGCAAAAGCTTTAGCAAAGACATTTAAAAAGATGGCTAAAAAAAGAAAGGGCTAATTGCCATTTAAATCAGAAAAACAAAGAAGATATCTCTGGAAGAAAGAACCGGCGATAGCTAGAAAGTGGACGAAAAAGTACGGAAGTAAACCCGTGAAAAAAGGAAAAAGGAGGAAAAAATAATGGAGGATCTAGTATTTATAAGTAAGGTACAGAGAATTATCAAAATGCGTCATGATGATGTTATTGCTGCTATGGTTTCAGGCGGTGTTGACAATATGGAAAAATATCAGTATATGTTAGGACAGATACGAACGTATCAATATTTAAGTCAGGAAATATCCAGCCTGCTAGAAAAAAAGGAGCAAAAAGAAGATGGCGGAAAAATTGTCAGTATCAAAGGGAACAACAAAGATCCACTTACCCCCTAAGGGTTTAGTTGGAGTTGAACCTTCTAAAAAAGAACAAGATTTAACCTCAGAATCAGCAAAGCTTCCCACACCAACAGGATGGAGAATTTTAGTTTTACCTTTTAAACAAAAAGACAAAACGAAGGGTGGAATTATAATTACTGATAGTACAATAGAAAAATCTCAAGTAGCATCAACTTGCGGTTTAGTTCTTGCGACAGGACCACATTGTTATGATAAGGAAAAATTTCCAGAAGGTCCCTGGTGCAAGAAAGGTGATTGGATTATCTTTGCAAGATATGCCGGATCACGAATTAAAATAGATGGGGGTGAGATAAGACTTCTAAATGATGATGAAGTTTTAGCGACCGTGGAAAACCCTGAAGATATATTCCACGAATTTTAACCATAGGAGAAACTATGCCAGAAGACAAAGAAGAAAAAACAGTAGATATAGATACTTCAGGACCTGAAGTAGATGTAGCTTTACCAGAAGAGAAAGAACAATCAGTAACACAGGAGGAAACAAATGCAGAAACTGATAATAAAGACAGTGATAAGTCCGATGATTCATCTGAGAAATCTGATGAGCAGTTGGATGCTACACCGAGCGAACCAGAAACTAAGGAAGAAACTCCAGAAGAAGGGAGTAGTAAGCCAACAGACGACAGTAGCCCAATTGAAGAATATTCTGAGGGGGTTAAGAAAAGAATAGCCAAGCTTACTAAACGTATGCGTGAAGCTGAAAGACAACGAGAAGAAGCTGTGTCTTATGCTAAACGTGTTCAAGGAGAAAGAGACCAATTAACTAGAGTTGCTACAGATTTAGATAAAAACTACGCAGATGAAATGGAAGGAAGAATTTCTTCTTCATTAGCGGCAGCACAAGCTAAATTAGGAGCAGCTAGAGAACAGAGCGATGCTAAAGCTGAAGTAGAGGCTTTAACCGCAATTTCTCAATTAGGTTATGAACAAGGCAAATTAGCAGAACTCAAAACCCAGCATAAAATGGAAGAGACAGCTTCTAAAAAAGAGACTAGTAAACTAGATCGCCCTATCAGAGCCCCACAAACCCCTCCACCAGATCCTAAAGCGGAAGCCTGGGCGGAGAAAAATGAGTGGTTTGGTAAAGATAATGCCATGACATATACTGCTTTTGATCTACATAGAAAACTTACTGAAGAGGAAGGGATTGACCCTAAATCTGATGAATATTATGAGGAAGTTGATAAAAGAATAAGACTTGAATTTCCCCACAAATTTGGTAATAAGAATGTAGTAGAAAAAACGACTAGCAAACCTACACAAAACGTTGCCTCTGCAACGCGTAGTTCAAGAACGGCAGGTCGCAAAACGGTAAGACTCACACCTTCCCAAGTAGCAATTGCTAAAAAATTAGGTGTGCCACTAGAAGAATATGCGAAACAACTTATAAACACGCAGGAGGCGTAGGCATATGAAAAAAGAAAAAAACACTTCCCGTGCGAGCCAAACCAAAAAAGAAACGCGTAAGAGAGTTTGGACTCCACCGTCGTATTTAGATACACCCAACGCGCCAAATGGATTCCGACACAGATGGGTCAGGATTGAAATTTTGGGATTCGTTGACACGAAAAACGTACAAGGTCGCTTAAGATCCGGGTACGAATTAGTGAGAGCAGACGAATATCCAGAAGGTGATTTCCCAGTAATCCAGGATGGCAAATACACAGGGGTGATCGGACACGGAGGCCTAGTGCTGACTAGAGTACCGGAAGAGATCGCGCAGTCAAGACAAGAATATTTTGCTCAACAAGCAAAAGATCAAATGACTGCAATGGATAACGATTTATTGAAGGAACAGCATAAGAGTATGCCGATCGAAATTGATCGACAGTCTCGTACAACCTTCGGTGGTACAAAGAAGTAATTACTTCTCGGGATAACAACCAATTCCCTACCAGCGATTAAATTAACCGCAAACTATGAAAATAGTTTGTTAAGGAGAAAACTATGGCTAACTCGTCATCGACTGGGTTTGGATTCAAACCCATCAAACAGTACGGGAACAATTACGAGAACATGGGTTTAGGTGAATATCCTATTGACGCGTCTTCAACTGCGATCTACTTTCAAGATTTAGTAGCTCAAGCAGCAACTGGATACGTGGTTGTAGGTGGCGCTGGGGTCGAAGACCTTATCGGTTCACTAAACGGTGTTTTCTACACTGATCCTACTACTAGTAAGCCGACATGGAAGAACTATTACGATGGTAACGCCGCTTCTGATATAACTGCGCTGGTTAATGACAGCCCGTTACTTCAGTACGAAGTTAGAAGTAATAACTCGAGTGCATCGGCACAGACTGACGTTGGACTGACTGCTGATTTAGCGTACTCAGCTGGGGTAACACCTAACTGGGTTTCTAGAGCTACTCTAGATGACAGTACGTTAACGACTAGTGTTCAACAAGTCAAAGTAATCGGAGTATCAAAAGATCCTGCTAATAAGGATTTAACATCTGCAAACGTTGTTTGGAGAGTTATTCTTAATCAGACTTTCTTTGCTGATACTTCAGGGGTATAATAGGAGATTTAAATTATGGCTATATCACGTAATCAACTAGTTAAAGAACTAGAGCCGGGTTTGAATGCACTATTCGGCCTGGAATACAAACAGTACGAAAATCAAGCAAGTGAGATTTACGTTACTGAATCATCTGACAGAGCTTTCGAAGAGGAAGTTATGTTGTCAGGTTTCGCTCAAGCACAAGTAAAACCAGAAGGTTCCGGTGTTACATACGATAACGCTCAAGAAACTTTCACAGCTAGATACACTAACGAGACAATTTCTCTCGCTTTTGCTATCACTGAGGAAGCAATTGAAGATAATTTGTATGACAGACTGGCTTCTAGATATACAAAAGCGTTAGCGAGATCGATGTCACAAACAAAACAAGTTAAAGGTGCTGTACCTTTGAATACTGGATTACCGTCATTGACGGGATTCACTTCAGGGGACGGTTCACAATTATTTGCTACGAGCCACGTAACTATTGCTGGCACAGTTTCAAATACTTTAGCTACACAAGCTGACTTAAACGAAACTTCATTAGAACAAGCATTGATAGATATCGCTGCTATGACTGATGAAAGAGGTTTAAAAATTGCAGCTAAGGGTGTAAAAATGATTGTGCCACCTGCTAACCAATTTACTGCTGAGAGATTGATGAAATCTCAAGGTAGAGTTGGTACGGCTGACAATGATATCAATGCAGTCAAATCTATGGGAATGATTCCTCAAGGTTATAGAGTGAACAATTTCTTAACTGATACTGACTCTTGGTACATTACTACAGATGTTCCCAATGGGATGAAACACTTTAACAGAGCTCCTCTTACTACTAAGATGGAAGGGGACTTTGATACTGGCAACGTTAGATACAAAGCTAGAGAAAGATACGTTTTTGGCGTATCTGACTATAGAGGTATCTTCGGTGTCGAAGGTGCGTAATCAATAAAATTTTGTGGCGGGACATAGTCTCGCCACAATTTAATTTTAGAAAGAAAAATGCGACAATTTCTAGTAAATATCTGGGCTTACGATCATCACGCTAAATTTAAAGTTTTAGCTGAAGATAATGCTGAGTCTATTGAAAAAGCAGTCCTTGACAAAATTGGAGAAAAGAGTATAAAATGGGAATCAACGGGAATGTTTAGAGAAACCCGTCGCATAACATACGAGGAGTTAGTTGATGATACTAGACCTGTACAGTACGAAACGGTCCTTGGAGTTGAAGTGGCAGTTGGAGTATGAGCAAAGTGGCAAATATACTCTTAACATGGTCCAAATTGATAACGCTATTAAAGACGTTATTACTGAGATCAAAGCCGAGGAGTCGAAGATTGCAGATAGAGAAAATGCAATTAGGGATTCTGCACCCGAAGTTTCTGTGGCTACTTAGATAAACGCCACATCGCTGAAATTCTATATTTCTTACACGCCCTCTTGCGCTCTACTCAAATTTAATATATATTTTAATCACTATACAATTATTAATTAGATATAGACGCGTATAGTCGACGGCCTAGAGACTATATCTACATTAACTAGGAGGATTATAATTATGGCAAAAACAAACTTTTCGGGACCTATTACAACAGGACCGATACAAGTAAATACGGGTACAACTGTTGGGACAAATGTTAGAGATGCTGCGTTCGTTTTGAACAAAATGTCTTTTCCATTTGACTTCAATGACTTTATAGTTACGACTGATGCGGATAGATTAGCACTAGCTGCATCTAACCCATCATCAACAACTACTGTTACATTAGTAGACGCTACTCAAAATGTTCCGGGCATTACTGCTTCGGGAGGTTTTGAAGCCGCATCTATTATCACAGTTACATCAGGTAGTTCTGATTCAGGAACAAATGCAGTTATTACGGGAACAGATGTTCTTGGTAATGCACAAACAGAAACTTTAGCTTTAAGTACATTAGTATCTTCAGTTAAAACTTATAAAACTGTTACATCTATTGTTCTCGATGCTGGTTCAGCAGGAACTATTGCTGTAGGAATACTTGAAGCTGGATTAATTTCTTGGGCATGCAGATCATTGTTCAACGAAAATCCGTTGTCTCAAACATCTTCTACAACTGATAAGAACTTAGCAAACAATATTGTGATTCCACCATTTTCTAGAATTACAAATATTAATTGGATTGTAAATACAGCTTTCGATACAGCTGGATTTGACGTTCAAATTGGTGCCAACGTCGCGCAAGCAGCAGGTGCTACTTTAAACAGTCACGATCTAGATTATTTTGCAGGTGCAGCTGACAATGATGTTAGAACTATTGCGAGTCATCATATTCCACTTGTTATGGAACAGACAGCAGCTCAAATGACAAACTGTATGAATGTTTCTGATGATGATGCGAGTGGCTATGAAATAGATAAAGTTGTTATCTTTACTGCTTCAACTGACGACATCTTAAGCGCTGGTAGTGGTGTGTTGAGTGTTGAATGGCTACAAAAAGTAAACGGAACTAACTAATAAATTATTCTAAGCTCCTTCGGGAGCTTAGAGAATTAGGAGAACAAAATTATGCCAAATGTATCGGCGGTAAAAGCCAAATTTTTTGAACCGCAAGGTGCTGATACGGATATAGTATCAGCAGTAGCTTCAGCTACATCTTTAGTTATAGCTGACGCAGGACCTTACGGAAATCTTACGGAAACAATAACTGTTACATCCCCTAGTGGTAATAACACTGGGATCACTTTCTCAATAGTGGGAACTGATGGTAATGGGGATGCTCAAACAGAGACTGGAGTAACAGGACCGGGAGCAGGACTGACAGTATCTTTTACAGATAAATATAAAACAGTAACTAGTATTACTGCTTCAGGAGGTATTACAACTTCTATTTCAGCTGGAATACTGGGAACAGGAGACCTTACTGGAGTTGTATTTGCAGGAAGAACGAGAATCAGAGGAATAACAGGTACAAGTAAAGCTGTTGCTGGAAATATAAGCTTTACAAATACTTCAATAACAGGAACTGCTTTATTAACGATTCCTACAACTGGCGCAGTGTCTTCTATAGACCCTTATATTCCTGATAATGGGGTATTGTTTGATGCAGGAGCTTATATAACCGTACCAGCAACTTCTGTAACAGGTGTAACAGTCTACTATGACGGGTAGGGTTAGATGGCTAACACTACTTCAGGCTCTTATACTTTCGACAAAACTTTTTCGATTGACGAAATAATCGAAGATGCTTACGAGAGAATAGGTTTACAAAACGTTTCAGGTTATCAATTAAGAACTGCCAAAAGATCTTTAAATATTTTATTTCAAGAATGGGGTAATAGAGGACTTCATTATTGGGAAGTTGAAAATCAAAATCTTCCATTAGTTGATTCTCAAACCACATATACTTTTTATCGTACCGCTGCTGATGGTACTTCTGATGGTATTAATACTACTTTAACAGCAGGAATTAATGCCTCCGTTGCAACTATTCCAGTGGCGTCTGTTACAGGACTGCCTCCTTCAGGAACTATTATTATTAACTCTGAAGAAATTACTTACGCAGCAATATCTTCTTTGAATTTAACTGGGTGTGTCCGAGGTGTTAATAGCACAACTGCCGCAACTCATAGTACAAGTGATGCTGTTTTACAGTTTATAAGAGGAATGGATGATGTCTTAGAAGCAAATTATAGAGTAAAAGCTACTACTGTTGATACTCCAATGACTCAGATTAACCGATCTCAGTATCAAGCTTTTTCTAATAAAACTGCTAAAGGCCTTCCTACTCAATACTGGGTCCAAAGATTTATAGATAAAGTTACTATGACTTTTTATTTAACTCCCGGTGCGGCTCAAGACGGTAATTACATTAATTTTTATTACACAAGAAGAATTCAAGATGTTGGGGATGCGTATACAAATGCGACAAATGTTCCCTACAGGTTTGTACCTTGTATGGTTTCTGGTTTAGCATTTTTTTTATCACAAAAAAATCCGGTTGCTCCTCAAAAAGTACAAGAAATGAAACTGTTATATGAAGATGAATTAGCGAGAGCTTTATCAGAAGATGGCGCTTCAACTAGTACTTATATAGCACCTAAAATTTATTACCCAGGAACATAATGACTTCATTTTCACAAGGTAAATTTGCATTAATGATTTCAGACCGCTCTGGAATGGCATTTCCGTATAACGAAATGGTGAGAGAGTGGAATGGGGCATGGGTTCATACTTCTGAATTTGAACCTAAACAGCCTCAACTTCAACCTAAACCTACAAGTGCTGATCCACAGGCGCTGCAACATGCAAGACCGTCAAGAACAGCTTTACCAACTCCAGCACCGCTGGACACTGTTCCATTTTCAACTGCTGGAACTACAACCCTAACGGTTAATGAAAACAGACATCACAGAAAAACTGGAGATGCGGTAAGATTTTATCAGGTTAAGGAACCTGTTGGTGGGGTTTCAATGGCAGCTTTAGAACTGAATACAACTTTAAATGGAAATATTACTTCTACAGCTACAACAATTACTTTAACCGATGCATCAGAATTTCCTACCAGTGGGTACATTGTGATTGAAAAAGTAGATAGTACGACAGGAGCTATGGTAAGTGAAACTATTGAATATACTGGGAAGTCCAGTAATGATTTAACTGGATGCACACGAGGAACAGCGGCTCCTTCTTATGGCACCACTCCAATAAGTACCACAGCAGGTTCTCATTCTTCAGGTGCAAAAGTTTATGGATCGTATATAATAACTATCGTGGAATCATCATTTACAAATGATGCTAATAGTGTTGAAACTTATAGTAACAGTTTTACCTGTACATTAGTTAACGCTGCAACAGGTACAGCAACAGGAGGAGGCTTTTTCGTTTTCGGCGGACCCGTAAACGATAGACCGTAATGATTAAATTTTTAAAATTTTTATGGAAGAAATGTTTTGGTGGTATGGGAGATTCTAGGATTAAAAATACTCCAGATGCTATGCCTGTAGTAATACTTAAACCAAAACCGAAGCCCACACATTGTCTGTCACACAACAGATTTAAAAAAAGTTGTTTTAATTGTCAGGAGGCTATTAAATAATGGCTGGATATACACTCTCAGCATTAGAAGGTGACGTTAGAAGTTATACTGAAGTAAGCAGTACTGTTTTAACTGGTGCTATTCTAGGCAGATTTATAGAAAATGCAGAATATAGAATTTTTTATGATGTTCCAATAGATGCATATAGATATGTAAAAGAAGGTCAATTTGCAGCTGATGACAATACTTTAAATGTTCCTGGTGCCGGAACCCATGGACTTACTGGAACAGTATTTGTAAGAGGAATAGAAGTTTTTAATAGTACCGCTAATACAGAAGGTAAAGGAACATGGCTTATTAAAAAAGATCAAACTTATCTGTCAGAATATACTGATAGATTAACTGGGCCAGAAGGAAATTTAACAGCTCAAGATGTTACTGGATTACCTAAATATTATGCTATGTTTGGGGGTGCTACAGGTACCTTAGACACTACTTCAGGCGGGATATATATAGCTCCCACTCCTGATCTAGCCTATAGATTTAGAATATATGTTGATAAAGTACCTAAGAGCCTAGCAACACAGACAAGTGGAACCTATGTAAGTCAGTATTTCCCAAATGGACTTTTATATGCTACTCTCGTAGAAGCATATGGATTTTTAAAAGGTCCTATGGATATGTTGACATTATACGAGAATAAATATAAACAAGAGGTAGCAAAATTTGCGGGTGTACAAATTGGTAGAAGACGAAGAGATGACTATACAGATGGTACTGTTCGGATCCCTATCAAATCACCCAGCCCGTAGTATAGGAGATTTTTATGGCAATAGCATCGGAAATTTGTAACAGTTTTAAACAAGAAATTTTAGTAGAAGGTCACAATTTTACTGGTAGTACAGATCAATTTAAATTAGCTTTGTATTCAAGTAATTCAGCAAGTTTAGGTAAAGCAACAACTCAATGGACAGTAGCATCTGATCCAACTGCAGACCCTACAAATACATACGAAGTTACAACAACAGGTTCAGGTTATACAAGTGGCGGAAACGATTTAACAAGTACAACACCAGTAGTAAATGGTGACAGTGCATGTTGTTTATTTGCAACTACAAGTTGGGGATCAACTGCGTCGTTCACAGCGAGAGGTTGTTTAATTTATAATGAAACAGCATCTGACAAATCCGTATGTTCAATAAATTTTGGTGCTGATAAAACTGTAACAACTGGAACTTTTACAATTGAATTTCCAGCACAAACAGCGGGCAACGCAATTATTGAAATAACATAAGGAGCTCTTCCTTATGGCTAATACTTGGAATCAAGCCTTAACAACCTGGGGTCAGAATACTTGGGGTCAACAAGCTGATGTCACTCTTACATTAACAGGTCAATCTTTAACTTCTACGCTAGGTACGGTGGTAGCTTACAATGCTGTCGGGTGGGGCCGTGATACATGGGGCTTTGAAAACTGGGGAGAAAGTGGAATTGATATAACTCTAACTGGTTTATCAGCAGCAACAGCTGTTGGAACTTTAACAACAGAAGTAAAACCTGGTTGGGGTACACTTAACTGGGGTGAAAATGGTTGGGGTTCTGTTGAAAGTGCCACAGAAACTTTAGTAGGTTTATCTGCAGCTTCATCGGTTGGAAGTTTTACAATTCCAGATCAGATAATGACTCTCGTAGGTCTTCCAGCTGATACCGGTACTCCTGGTACACTTACCGTAAGCTCAAGTCTTACATTTACTTTAACAGGTATTCCAGCTGCATCAGATGTTGGAGCTTTAACTCCTGCAGATGTTATGGGTCTCACAGGCCTTTCAGCTGATACAGGTACTCCTGGAACCCTTACTACTACTCAACTTACGGTTGCTAGTTTAACAGGTATTGAAGCTGAATCAGATGTTGGATCAATAACTATTTCATCAAATCCCTTCGTAGCTTTAACAGGTATATCAGCTGCTTCTTCTTTAGGTACTGTCTCAGCTTTACCAGTAACTTTACAAACTTTAACAGGCATTTCAGCTGCCTCATCTGTTGGAACGGTTACTACAACCCAACTTACGAATGGCAGTTTAGTAGGACTGGGATTATCAGCAACGGCCTCACTTGGTATATTAGGTATTAGGGCTTATAAAGATATTGATATTACCGGCAATACATCATATAGTGATGTTGACATAACGGGAAATACGTCTTATACAGATGTAGATCACGTAGCTTAGGAGAAAATATATGGCATCAAATTATAATGCATTAGGTTTCAACTTAATGACTACTGGTGAAAACGCCGGTACATGGGGAACAAATACTAATCTAAATTTAAATTATCTAAGAGACATGTTTGGGTGGGTATCTATCGCATTAACTGCCGACAGAACTTTAACTATACCTGATAACTCTACTGGAACTTATGATGGTAGAGCGATGATCATAGAACTTACAGGATCGACTGCTGGAAACAGAATTTTAGATATTGCTGATGAAGCAGGATCTGGATCTTCTCCTGGTGGAACAGCTGATATTTTAAAACCATTCTTAGTTATAGATAAAACAACTAGAGCGGCTGGAAACACAATTACATTTAAAGTCACAGGAGCAACAGGGATACTTATTCCTAAATATGGTAGTGTTTTCTGTTATCATGATGGAACAGATATTCGTAGTTCCGGATTGGTAGGTACTAGAAGTGGTGCTGGAGCAGTAGCGGCTCAAGCAGCATATACCTTACCCGCAGCTGATGGATCAGCAGATCAAATATTATCAACAGACGGCTCAGGAGAGATGAGTTTTGTAACTCCTGCGGCAGCAGGAATATCAACAGGGAAAGCTATTGCAATGGCAATGATTTTCGGATAAAAAACAAAAGGAATTAAATTATGGCAAACCCAAATATAGTAGCAGTAACAAGTATCTATGGTGGTAATTACGGTTGGAACCTAACTGCTGGTTTAACGGATACATTACTTACAGTAGATGCAGAAAAATTATTAAAAATAAATAGAATCGTATGTACAAATGTTGATGGTTCAACAGCGTATGATTTAGATTTATTTATTGATGGACTGGGAACAGCAGCAGCTAATGGATTAACTCCAACTGCCGCAGATGCAACAGTATATCTAGCAAAAACAATTTCAATTCCCGCAGACGCTTCATTAGTTGTATCAGACACACCAATTTATTTAATGGAAGGCGATATTCTAAAAGGCGGTGGTTCTACACTTAATAAATTAGATTTATTCATATCATATGAAGTTTTAGACGACGCTTAGGAGGTTTAAATTATGGCCCATTTCGCAGAACTTAAATCAAAAGTCGATCCTACAGGACATACTGCTAACACACTACAAGTAGTAGAAAGAGTAATTGTTGTAGGCAATGATATTCCTGCCGGTAGTGGAACCCTTGTAGATAATGATATGCATATTGATGGAGAATCATGGTGTATTGATTTTTTCAAAGGTGGAACTTGGAAACAAACTTCTTATAATCATAATTTTAGAAAACAATATGCAGGGAGAGGTTTTACTTATGACTCTGCAAAAGATATATTTATTCAACCTCAACCATTCGCATCTTGGGCATTAGATGGAAATGATGATTGGCAAGCACCAGTTCCTTTTCCAACTGATACTACAGATAAACATATTGGTTGGGATGAAGACAATCAACAATGGACTGCAATAGACATCACAGATCCAACAAATAATTTCAACTGGGACGCATCCGGACTAACTTGGGTGTCCGCGTAGGAGACTTAAGACATGGCCACAATTTCTTCCACTAACGGCGGCATAATCGGAAAAACAAATAACACTTCCTTCGGAAAGTGCATAGTTACAACTACAACTTGCACAGGGTGTTTTACTACAGGATCAGGAACAAGAGTGCTTGCGGCTGTTGTTGTAGCTGGCGGTGGTGGCGGTGGAAGAGATAACGGTGGTGGCGGCGGTGCCGGTGGACTCATTCTACACCCCGGAATAGCAGTTTGTACATCTACAGCTTATTCAATGGTTGTTGGTGGCGGTGGAGCCGGAAGAACTAATAACTGCGCTCAAGGATGTACCGGAACAGATACAACAGGTTTTACTTTAACAGCTAAAGGTGGTGGCGGTGGGGGAATAGGTAATCCTAGTGCACCCGTTGGTCCAGGAACTACTGGAGGTTCGGGAGGTGGCGCTGGAGCAACTGATTCACCAGGTATGACAGGTGGACCTTCAAATCAATCTGCTGAACCAGGGGATTCTGGAACTTATGGGTTTGGATATGCTGGCGGAGCCGGTGGAAACTCACCAGTCAGACATAGTGGTGGAGGTGGTGGAGCAAGTGCAGTCGGAACTAAAGGTTCTCCTCCAACTGGTAAAGGTGGACCAGCTGGTGCTGGAAAAGATATTACTCCGGTTTTCGGAGGATCAGGATCAGATTATCCTAATTGTGGGGTTTACGCTGGCGGTGGTGGCGGTGGATCAATAACTAATGGACCAGGCGGAACAGCTAATGGTGGTGGCGGCAGAGGTGGTGGTTGCGGAACTCCCGGAAGTGGAGCAGGTGAAGCAGGAACAGAAAACACTGGTGGTGGCGGAGGTGGTTCTGCTAATTGGCCAGGAGCAATCCAGCCCGGTGGAAATGGTGGTAAAGGTGTAGTAGTTACAAAAGAATTAGATAAAGCAGATGGTGTGTGGTCAATGAAATCACAATTTGAAGCAAGAGAAGCTGGAACGTGGCCAAAATTTTTATTAACTTATGCAATGGATTATTTAGTTATTGCCGGTGGTGGTGGCGGTGGTAGTAATGGTAACTGGAGCGGTACTTTTGGTGGTGGTGGAGCTGGAGGTTATAGAGAATCAGATGGAACAAATACTGGTTCTTATGCTACCTCTCCATTAGGATCAGGAGTAGCTGGTTTTCCAGTATTCTACGAAGGAGCTTATACAATCACTGTTGGTGCAGGTGGTGCTACTGGATTTCCACTTGGAGCTAACGGACAGAATTCAACTTTTCATACAATAACATCGGATGGTGGCGGTGGATCCGGAGGATCTCAATTCCCTGGCGGTTCATTACCTAATGGTGCGGCTGGAGGATCTGGTGGTGGAGCTGGCGGTGGTGGTAATACTGGTGGTGCAGGAAATACGCCTCCTATAAGTCCTCAACCTCAAGGTAATCCTGGAGGTAATAGTGGAACATGGCCTGGTACATACGGCGGTGGTGGTGGCGGTGGTGCTGGTGGCGCAGGAACTCCCTCTACACCAGGTGAAGGTTATGGAACAGCAGGTGCGGGAATTGCTACTTCAATAACAGGAGCGTCAGTAACAAGAGCAAGTGGTGGTGCAGCGCATGGAAATACTGGTGGTCAAGGACCAGCTGTACCAGGTGGTGGTGGAGGTACAGGATCTGGAAATACACCGGCTAATGCGGGTGCACCAGGAACAGGTGGAGGTGCCTCAGGTCTACAATCTGGAGGTGGTGGTGTAGTTATTGTAAGATTTCCTTCTGCTTCTACTTTAGCAGTAGCGCCTGGATCTAATGCAACTTCAACAGCCCCAGGTGGAGAAAAAGTTGCTACCTTTACTGTTACAGGAACTTTAACTGTTTCATAATTGATCTAGATCAATTCTCTTTACTCTCTATTTAAATTAAGATAAAACATATGTATAAAGACATATGAACTTAACTAACTATTATTGGTATTTTCAATCAGCCATTCCTGAAAGGATCTGTAATGATATTGTACGTTATGGAAAATCTTTACAAGATCAGTTGGCTACTACGGGGGGTTTTGGAGATCCAAAAAAATTAAATCAAAAACAAATTAAAGATTTAAAAAAGAAAAGAGATTCAGATGTTGTTTGGATGAGTGATCGTTGGATTTATAGAGAAGTTCAACCTTATATTCATCAAGCTAATGCAAGTGCGGGTTGGAATTTTGAGTGGGATTACTCCGAATCTTGTCAATTTACAAAATATAACAAAGGTCAGTATTATGATTGGCATTGTGATGGATGGGATAAACCTTATCATGCACCTAATCAACCTAGTCATGGAAAAATTAGAAAACTATCTGTAACTGTTTCTTTATCCGATCCTAAAGAATATAAAGGTGGTGAATTAGAATTTGATTTTAGAAACTCAGATCCTGATAAAAAACCTAACATACATAAATGCAAAGAGATACTTCCTAAAGGATCTTTAGTAGTGTTTCCTGGGTTTGTGTGGCATAGAGTATGTCCAGTTACAAAAGGATCAAGACATAGTTTAGTAATCTGGAATTTAGGACAGCCTTATAAATGAAAATTACTATTTTAGGAAGAGGAAATGCAGGCTGTTTAACCGCTTTGCATTATGCTTATTATGCTCGTAAAAGAAAAGATATTTCCATTGAACTACTTTATGATCCTAATATTCCTCCTGAAAAGGTAGGACAAGCCACTCTCTTAGAACCCCCTCAACTTTTATGGGCAGCTCTTGGGATCAATTGGTATGATAACCCTATTAATGCTACTCCTAAATTTGGAATTTTATACGAAAACTGGGGAAAGAAAAACGATAAAGTCTTTCATCCTTTTAGCCTCCATTCAGTCGGTCTTCAATACCATCCTGCTAAATTACAAGATACTATTTTAAAATCTAAATATTTTAAGGTGAGAGAAAAACATATTGATAACTATGAACAAATTGATTCAGACTATATTTTTGATTGTCGCGGTAGACATATAACTAATTGGGAAGACTATACAATGCTCGACAATCCTTTAAATGCTGTTCTTTTAGGAGAAGGAAAATCTAAGGCCTCTGATATCAATTGGACACGCGCTGTAGCTACTCCTGATGGATGGACTTTTGTTATTCCCAACACTACCAATACTACTTCTTATGGTTACCTTTAT
>Ga0315334_10000326_pt1 | contig 29204 bp, 24 predicted proteins | sample M150034915metaG_FD_205555 | JGI IMG/M metagenome (GOLD analysis project Ga0315334, IMG submission 205555) | Ammonia-oxidizing marine archaeal communities from Monterey Bay, California, United States - M1 500m 34915 | ecosystem: Environmental > Aquatic > Marine > Intertidal zone | place: USA... | reverse complement strand
GTTACTGACCAGAATGGTGGAGTTCACTCGGGTGATCTTTGAGAATGCGGGCTCACCCTGATGGAGTCGCTAACGACTTGGTTGATGGAACACTTGGTCCTCGGCGTGTTGGTGATGACACGCTTGAGCACCTTGCTGATTGCGATGCCTGCCGTTGGGGTTGGTGTTCCGAAAAGAATCCGTGCTTTTCTGGCGCTTACGTTGACCTTGCTGGTTCTGCCTCCGGTTGCCAGCGAGACTCCTGTTCATGAATTGCCCCAGATTGGCAATTTGATCGAGTTGGTGATTGCGATTGCACGAGAGGGCTTGATTGGCTTGTTGATTGGAGCCACCGTGCAGTTGATCATTACTGGCTTGCAATTGGGTGGAGAAATGATCACCAGCACTGGTGGGATGCAGTTGGGAGACGCCGTTGATCCAACGACTTCCAGCAGCATGCCAACAGTGGCACGATTGATCGGATTGTTGGTGACAGCTGTGATGTTGCTTGTTGGAGGCCATCGCATTCTGTTGGGTGTCCTCATGGAGAGTTTTCGATCAGTTCCTGCCGGCAATGTTGAGTTTCATGAATCGATGATGGATTTGGTCATTGGTCAATTGTCGGCTGGGATGGTATCCGGAGTGCGGGTTGCCGCGCCGGTCATTGCAGCACTGTTGCTCAGTAATCTCGTGACCGGCTTGATTAGTCGTACGTTGCCCCAGATCAACGTGCTGGCGATCGGTTTGAGTATCAATGCGTTGGCGATGCTTGTAATTCTTTCCATCACGATTGGATCTGTGGGCCTTGTTTTTCAGGAAGAACTGGCGACAGTAGCGTCGAAGCTAAGCAGTCTTTGGTAGCCATCAATCAAGCGAAGAGGTGATCGCTGATGGCAGATTCCAGTGGCGACAAGAAACATTCAGCAAGCGAACGCAGACGCCGGCAAGCCCGTGAAGAGGGGCAGGTAGTTCGAAGTCAGGATCTGACGTCGGCTGGTTTGCTACTCGCAGCTGCTGCTACCTTGTGGATGTTTGGTGCACCGGCAGCAGAACAATTGGCAGCTGCCCTGATCGATTCGCTGTCGACACCACGGATGAAGTCCCTGGAGACCAACGATGCAGCTCACTGGCTATTGGGGTATGCGGATCGTTTGGCACTTGCGGCTGTCCCACTGCTGCTTGCGATGTTGGTCGCTGGAGTGCTGGTCAATCTGAGCCAGACTGGCATTGTTTTTAGCACAAAAAAGATTGTTCCCAAGCTCAGTCATATCAATCCGCTCTCGGGTGTGAAACGCATTGCTTCGCTGCAAGGCGTGGCGAGGTTGGGGTTTGGACTCTTTAAGGTAGTTGTCATCGCAGTGGTGACATTCTTTGCAGTCCGGCACTACGGCGATTCAATTCTTGGGATGGCAACACAGACGGTTCCGCAAATATCTTCCACCTTGTTTAATTGCCTGTTGGGAACCTGTGTTTGGATTGGTATGGCTCTGTTGATTCTCGCGATCCTCGAATATGCCTTTCAGAAGTGGAAGCATGAGCAGGATCTGATGATGACTGACCAGGAAGTGCGTGATGAGCTGAAGGAAACCGAGGGTGATCCGCAAGTCGTGGCAAGACGCAGAATGGTGCAGCGTCAGTTGATGATGCAACGCGCTGGAAACGAAGTTCCTGATGCAGATGTTGTGGTCAGTAATCCAACAGAATTGGCGATTGCGATTAAGTACGACCCTTTAACAATGCCGGCGCCCGTGGTCGTTGCTAAAGGGGCTGGTGTGCTCGCCCAGAAAATCAGACGGCTTGCACTTGAGAATGGGATGCCTGTCGTAGAGCGAAAGCTCTTGGCTCAAGTCTTGTACAAGACAGTCGACGTAGGTGATGTGATTCCTGCCGATCATTATCAGGCTGTTGCCGAAGTTCTGAGATGCGTCTATCAGCTCCAGGGCAAAGAGATCTCCAAGGCGGCAGCATGATCTGAGCGATGAAATGACTGGTTGCCGAAAGATCGGGGAACGCGGAAGGAATGATGGTTGAAGCACAGGGCAGGGCAGGTCCGATTTAACCTGTTTTCATGGATTGAGAAAAAATGGCCGCGAACCGTTGACGTTGATGCACTCTCTTGCCTAACATACAACCATGCGAATCCAGATCCACCTTCTATCGATTCTCCTACTAGGACGCCAAGCAGGCGGATGATAAGGGTTTGGACAGACCATAGCGGTCTCTCGCACGAAAAGACAACGAACCCGAGTCGCCCGGCGACTCGGGTTTTTTTGTTTTTTTTGCTGCCCAACACAAAACGGTTCAAAGGTACCACGAACGATGTCGCATCCTAATCCGGCCCAAGATGCCAACAGTGATGACTCCAGCCAGTCCGAGCCAAGGATGATTCGTATTTTTGATACGACTCTGCGTGATGGTGAGCAGTCACCGGGCGCGAGTATGAATCTGGCAGAGAAGTTGGATGTCGCCCAGTTGTTGGCTGAAATGGGCGTCGACATCATTGAAGCTGGTTTCCCCATTGCATCTCCGGGTGATTTTGAGGCAGTCAAACAAATCGCACAGACAGTGCGAGGCTCCACGATTTGTGGCTTGGCTAGATGCAACGACAAGGACATCGATGCTGCTTGGGAGGCGGTCAAGTTTGCTCCCAGTTCACGGATCCATGTGTTTCTTGCGACCAGTGCCATTCATCGTGAATTTAAATTGCGGATGAGTCCGGATGAAATCCTTGAGCGTGTAATCGCAGGAGTCAAACGGGCGGTGAGCTACTGCGATGACGTTGAATTCTCGCCCGAGGATGCCTGCCGGACGGAGTACGATTTCCTGTGTCGCGTTGTGGAGGCAGCGATCGACGCCGGCGCAACGACCGTCAATATTCCTGACACAGTCGGATATGCGACTCCAAGTGAAATCTACGATCGCTTCCGAATGCTGAATGATCGTGTCCCGAACATCGACAAGGCTGTCGTGAGCACACATTGTCACGATGATCTTGGTATGGCCGTGGGTAACAGTTTGGCTGCCGTCGCAGCCGGCGCGGGGCAAATTGAGTGCACCATCAACGGGATCGGAGAAAGAGCTGGGAATGCGGCTCTTGAAGAAGTGGTGATGGCGCTGCAGACCCGCAGTGACTTCTACCAGTGTGCAACCCGAATTGACTCCAAAAGGTTGGTGCCCGCCAGTCGTCTGGTCAGCAGAACGACCGGTATCCAGGTGCAGCGCAACAAGGCCATTGTGGGGCGAAATGCATTCGCGCACGAAGCCGGAATTCACCAGGATGGCATGCTGAAAGAACGCAGTACCTATGAAATCATGTCACCGGAGGAAGTGGGGTTCTCCAAAACAGATTTGGTTCTCGGCAAGCATAGTGGCAGAGCTGCCTTGGCTGATCGGGCCAAGAAACTTGGCTTTACTTTGACGGGCGAGCAGTTGCAGGTGGTGTTCGAGCAATTCAAGCTGTTGGCCGACAAGAAGAAAGAGATCTACGATGGCGACATTATGGCACTCGTCCAGCAGCAGATCAGTTGCAGTGTTGAGGAGGAGTGGGCGCTGGTTGATTACGTGGTGACGAGTGGTAAATTACGTGAACCACGAGTTGAGTTGAGTTTGCGCCGTGGCGACAAGGAAGAAACAGAGTGCGTTGAAATGGGTGATGGGCCCATCGATGCCGTTTTCTGGGCTGTCGAAAAGATCACTGGAATTGAATTGGTTTGCAAGGACTTCAGCGTAAGAAGCGCAACGCTTGGACGTGACGCCATTGGCGAGGTGAACCTTGAGGTTGAGCACAAGGGACGCACCTATCGTGGTGTTGGTGTCAGTACCGATAGTGTCGAAAGTACCATTCTGGCGATGCTCAACGCGATCAACCGGATTGTTTCCGAGAAATCACCCCCCAAGGGCTGAGAGGCCGCCACGGTTTCGTTTTGAGAGCGAGTGCAGGTAAGCTGAACTTCAAGTTTCCCCGGGTTCCGATTCTTCTTCGGAATCCTTGTTCACAGGGAACTTCAACTCGCCTGTGACAGGATCAGGGTGAACACGCAGTGATTCTTCACCAAGTTCAAAGGAATCATCACTTCGTAGCATGCGAATCTGAGGCCCCGGCGACTCATCGGTATCCTCACTGAGGATATCACCAACCTCCAAAGGTTCCGGATCTATGTTGGATGCAATTTCATCCGAGTCCGATCTGATTTGCTCGATTGAGTCATCCAACAGTTGGATGTCATCGGCATCAGCGGATTGGATTTCGTCGTGGCTTGGCAGCGGGTCCAGTTCTTCTTCGGTGTTATTCGAATCGTCATTCAAGACTGTGATGTTTTCGGCATCAAAATTATCTTGTCCTGTGTCGCCGTCCAACGGTAGGCTGGGACGGGGGAACACTTCGTCAACATTATCTCGTAAAACTTGTCGTCCCAATTCGATTGCTCGTTCTTCGCTCCAACCGTTTTCTTTCACAAAGTGGTCTGTCAGAACACCTGACAGGATACGACGGTACATGTCGAACTTGGGCCACACAAATTCGAGTTTGTACGCGTCGCTGTAATAGGCAATCTGCTTTGTTTGTGGAACTGCCTCTAGTCTCGCAGTCGCGTCTCTTGCGATGAAGGAAGGTGTGTTGCTGTACCACCAATGTCCGTTGGTGACCACGTTTGGAAAGATCCACGCGTAGCTGACAAGTTCCTGATTCGTGACGCTTGCTAACACGGAGATCGGGAACTTGACCTGAGGAAATGCATTGAACAGTTCACGATACTGAATCAACGATACTCGACTGTCGTACAAATCTTGCCCCTGGAAAACGCCATCTGGATAGACGCCCCGATTGACACCGATCATCAAGTCGAACGGTAGGCCATACTCGTCGCATAGTTCGGCCAATGTCCAGAATATTCGGCGGGAGAGTGCTATGTGGTGGGACTGATCAGCCATCGTGCCTTTCAGTAATACTTCGCTCAACGCCGTCGCCGCTCGGCCGTCACTGATTTGCACGGGTTCAAAATCTGGTGGCAGCGAGATGGCACAGGCTCGAGCGCCATGTCCCACAAAATGGTCGAATCGCTGACGCAGGGAATCGCGAAGACTACTCAGCGAGCCATCCAGTTCGATGCCAGTGCAGACCGCTAACCGTTCCTGAGTTTGTCGCTTGGCAAGATGAAATACAAGATCGTCCGTGCGCAGGCAGGGGATGTAGGTGTTGCAATCGAATCCTTCGAGGTCATCATCAAAATCATTGGTCAGGAACACTGCCTCGACGTTACTTTGATCGAGAACCATCTGCGGCCATTCCGCCAATTTCATCTGTGCTTCCGCTGTCTCATAAACATCTTCCCAGTTGGATTCATCCAGTCGTTCGCCAGTGAATCCAAAAAACTTGCGGCAGATCTCAATCAGCCATCGATACTGTGCTGTGTTCTCGATGGGCGAAAGATTCGTCACCAGTCGTCGCACCAGTTCTCGGTGACTGATGCCGTCTTCTTCGATCTGATCTTTGGGCATCCCAGCCGAGTGCGCCAGTTCGGTGTAATAGTGGTAACCGAGCAGGTCAGCCAGTGTGTTGGATGCCGGTGCGTGTGGGTTGATATGGGTGTGTGGATCGATCAGTCGGATCGAAGCAATCGCTTCGTAGATTGATTCGCGGACGGTATCAGTCATGGATGGAATTCCGGCCACTAGTCAGGGGAAGAGTGAATCCAAGGCAGCACGAGATGGTCTGCACAAGATACCGCGTTGGAGCATCTTGCGGGGTGTCCCATAGCACTAGTTTCCTGCCACCCTTGAGGCTCAACAATGGGGGAAAGTACGCAAACATTCGGATTAAGCCGATTTTACCCGCGAAAATCGAATTGGGTTAACTGCTTTCTGTTGGAATTCATGCTATTTCGAGGTCGCCTCTGCGCTACAATAAAAGGGGTCGCGGAGGAACTCGATTTTACAGTTGAGCTTTTCGGTGCAACCGAGCAAGTTCCGTTTTTCGTCGACGTTGCGTCTGTCTACATGAATCCAGATCCGCACCCACCGCAGTCCGAATCAGCTTCGCATGTCGAGGCTACTTGCGAAGGTGAGGATGATCTTTCAGTGGATAATGCCACAGTTCTGCAGGCTAACAGCAGGGCAGAAAATCCAGAGACGCAATGCAATCTCGGCGTTGACAAAAAAATGACGCTTCAGGACAGTCGGTTTCCTGAACCAACGACCGGAACGATCGCTTCGTCTGACAAGCGAGGTTTCGGTGTCATTCATTCAGGCGATTCGATCCGTTCTCGCTTGGACGAAACGCGAGAGCAACCGATCCTGAGTCCAAGTGATCCCGTTTTAAAGGGTAGTTCCGAAACCTCCGCCGGTGTGGGACCGGACCCAGAACCACTGGTGTCTACCAATCGAAAGAGCGAACGGCTTAGTAGACGGCAGGATCCCCTGACGCAAAGTCTTTTTCTGCTTGCCACGATGGCCGTCCTTCTGCTTGCTGCCCGGTATGCAGTGCCGCGAATTGTGGAAGAGATTCGTTATGGGTGGCATCGAGGAGAACTGCGGGCTGAGTATGAGTCAGGCACTGAAGGATTAAGAAATGTTTCATTGGATACGCTGAGCCGAGCGTACCAGATGGTGACTTCGGCAGTGGGCCCCAGTGTCGTTCATATCGATGTGAAACAAAAACCAACTGTGGAAGATATTAAGATCCAAGGCCATGTGTTTCCCCTTTATGCGCCCCAGACAGATCAGGGTAGCGGCGTGGTGGTTTCTGAGGACGGATACCTGCTAACTAACCGCCACGTGATCGCTGACGGTGAGGATATTTACGTGACTTTGGGTGATGGACGCCGGTTGAAAGCTGTCGTTGTGGGGACAGATAGGCAGACTGATCTGGCTGTGTTGAAGGTCGAAACGGAGGGATTGATCCCGATCACGTGGGGAGACAGTGATCGTTGTCGGGTGGGGTCACCTGTGTGGGCCGTTGGCAGTCCCTTTGGATTGGACCAGACCGTGACGTTTGGAATTCTCAGTGGAAAGCACCGCTTAGTTGAGGACAGCACTCACTATCAAGATTTCATGCAAAGCGATGTTGCCGTCAATCCAGGCAACAGTGGAGGGCCGTTGGTGGACGCCCGAGGGGCGTTGATTGGTATCAATACGGCGATTGTCGGGGAAAGCTATCAGGGCGTGAGCTTTGCGGTACCGAGTAATGTTGCGAAGCAGGTTTACGAAGGGCTGCGGGAAGATGGACGCGTCGATCGTGGGTGGCTTGGAGTTCGTCTCAGTGATGTCGAAGATGACAATCTTATCGGGACTAATTATCGAGTGCGCGGTGCGATTGTTAGTGGCTTGACCAACGAATTCTCTCCTGCTGCTGTCGCTGGACTGAAGTTGGACGATCACATTTTGACCGTCGACAGTAAACCGGTCCGCGATTTGCCGCACCTGATGCGACTGATTGGCAGTTCGGTCGCAGGGTCGAACATCACCTTAGAGGTTGTGCGGGCGGGTGAGCCTCTGCAGGTGACAGTGGTATTGGGATCGCGACCAGACGTGCTCAACCAGCCTTGACGATCTTAGAGATAGCCGAGGATTCGTCGTCAAAGCGCCGAGTTTTGAATTCCCGGTGTCACAATTAGCGAACACATACCGCCGCTACCGACGAAATTCGCCTGATGACGCTTCCACACCTTTAGCAGAGGGGGGGAAACCAATTAAGATAGAGAGCGGGATGGTCGGTTTTCGCGACCGCCAGTCCCCACCATGACACGCTAACCAGCGTGAAACCACCACCGTGTGGTCCATGTAAATTGTTTCAAGGCCTCGTTGGATCCCCATCAATGCGTTTTTTCCCGATTCTTATTTGCCTGCTCGTCTTGCCTTTCGAACCCAGCGTTGAGGCAACTGAAGTCTCAAAATCTGCACCCGGTATTGCGAACAAAAAACCACCGACCGGTCCCAGTGTGAAGGTAGCCAAGGGTTACATGGTGCCTTACAGCGTTGTGATTCCCGGCACCGATGTGAGTTTTCGGATGATACCGATTCCTGGTGGGACTTTCTCGCTTGGCAGTCCGGAAAGCGAGGCAGATCGGGGTGATGACGAGGGTCCGCAAATCGAGGTGACGGTTGACCCCATGTGGGTTGCAGAGAAAGAAGTCTCTTGGGCGGAGTACAAGGAGTTCATGAACTTGTATGACATCTTCAAGGATTTCGAAGCACGCGCTATTCGCCGGGTTGTGCCCGACACGATGGTCGATGCAATCACGGCTCCCACTCACCTTTATGACCCCAGTTTCACCTATGAGTATGGTGAGGAACCGGAGCAGCCAGCAGTCACGATGACACAGTACTCCGCTCAGCAATACACGAAATGGTTGAGCCGTGTCCTTGGTCAACAGTACCGGCTTCCAACCGAAGCTGAGTGGGAATACGCTTGCCGTGCCGGTAGTGGCAAAGCCTACAGTTGGGGAGATTCAGCAGAACCCATTGATGACTACGCCTGGTATTTTGACAATGCTGATGATGGCGCGCCACCTATCGGTTCAAAGAAACCCAACGCTTTTGGGCTTTTCGATATGCATGGCAGCGTTGCAGAGTTGACCGTCAATGCTTACACCGAGGATGGTTACACCAAGTTCATAACCGGAAAGCCAGTGAACGCGACCGAAGTTGTGATCTGGCCCGAGACTTCATCACCTGTGGTCGTCCGGGGTGGATCCTGGGAAATGGATCCGGAGCAGTTGCGGAGTGCTGCCCGGTTGTCTTCCGATGACGAGGAATGGAAAACAGAGGATCCCAACTTTCCCAAGAGTCCATGGTGGTTCACCAGTGATCCTGCCCGAGGGATTGGTTTCAGAATTTTCCGTTCTTACACGCCGTTGGACAATAAGACCGTGACCAATTTCTGGAAGGCCAATTCTTCCGATGTTGTCGAAGATGTCGAAGCACGTTTGCTCGGAGGGCGAGGGGTGCTTGGTCTGGTTAATGAAACTTTGCCAGAGGCCATCAAAAACGCCAATTGATTTGAGAGACATGGCAGGGGGCAGCATTCGGTTTGCTGCCGCTCAGCTGATCACCTTGCCGCTGCGTCCAAATCCTTCTTTTTCTTGTCCCGATTAACCCATCACAGATCTGTGTACGAAACGTTAGCTTTGGTTGGAGCGACCGGTGCGGTCGGACGTATTGTCATTGAACAGCTTGTCCAGCGTGAGTTTCCCTACAAGCGGCTTAAGCTGCTTGCATCTGAAAGGTCTGTTGGACGAGAGGTGCGTGTCGGTGGTGAGGCCATGACTGTTGAGTTGCTGGAACCGGGTGCCTTCAAAGATATCGATTTGGTGATCGCTAGCACGCCGGACGAGGTCTCAGCGGAATTTGCCCCGTGGGCTGTTGAGGCTGGTTCGGTTGTCGTTGATGAAAGCGGATTTTGGCGAATGGACCCAAAAGTCCCGCTGATCATTCCGGAAGTGAATCCGGAGGCAGTTGATTCGCATCAAGGAATCATTGCCAGTCCAAATTGTAGTACGACGCAGATGGTTGTCGCTCTCGCGCCCTTGCATCGAGCTGCCAAAGTCACGCGAGTCGTCGTCAGCACTTACCAGGCGACCAGTGGCGCCGGCCTATCAGGTAATGAAGAATTGCACGACAGTGTGCGAAACGCGCTCACTGGACAGGTGCATCCACCCAGTACTTTTCAGCATCCGATTGGATTCAATCTGATTCCTCAAATCGGTTCCGAGAAGCATCAGGGCTATACCAGCGAAGAGATGAAAATGGTTTACGAGACCCGAAAGATATTGGGTGACGAGCAGATTCAGGTTTGTCCCACCTGTGTTCGGGTACCTGTCACCATAGGGCACAGCGAATCAATTCTTGTTGAGACAGAAAAACCTTTGTCCGTGGACGAAGCGATTCGTTTATTTGAGGAATCCGAGGGCGTCACGGTGGTGAATGATCTTGAAGGTCAGAAGTACCCGATGCCACGCGATTGCGAAGGAAAAGACGATGTGTTTGTTGGTCGTATCCGTCAGGACCTCAGTTGCAGCAACGGCATCGCATTTTGGTGTGTGAGCGACAACTTGCGGAAGGGAGCGGCCACCAATGCAGTTCAGATCGCTGAGTTGCTGGTGAAGCGATCATCGGTGTTGAGTGGTACAGCCTGATGCAAGGATGAATGCAAGCGTGGATCGTTTTTTCAAGTTGACGATTGCATATGACGGCGCGGAGTTTGCGGGTTGGCAGGTTCAGCCTCAGGAAGCGACCGTGCAGGGGTGTTTGCAGAAAGCTTTTAAGCGTCTGACGGGCGAAGAGATTCAGGTCATTGGCAGCGGACGCACCGATGCTGGCGTGCATGCTGTGGCGCAGGTAGCAAGCTGCTGTGTTGCCTGGCGTGATACCGCCGAGCAGTTGATGCGAGCGTTGAACACCCAACTGCCGGACTCCATCGCAGTCCGCGAGGCAAGCGATGCAGCGCCAGGCTTTCATGCGATCCGGGATGCGATTGGCAAGCGTTATCGGTATCAGCTGCAGGTAGGTGGAGTGCGTGATGCATTTGACTACCGATATCGCTGGCATCTTCATGGTAACCTTGACATTGATCCAATGAGAATGGCAGCCCAACGCATGGTTGGCGTTCATGACTTCAAGAGCTTTCAGGCGGCCGGTTCTGTTCGAAAAACAACCGTGAGGGATGTTCGAGCCTGTGACGTGATCGTTTCGCAAGCGGCGGATGAGGGCGCGAGCAAGCTGGCGATTGAAGTGGAGGCTGATGGTTTTCTTTACAACATGGTTCGCAACATTGTTGGGACACTGATAGAAGTCGGACGCGGAAAGCAATCCGCTGCCTGGGTCGACGAAGTACTTGCTGCTCGCAACCGTGATCTTGCTGGACCAACAGCGCCTGCGCACGGATTGTTTCTACTGCGGGTTGATTACCCGAAGTCGTAACCAGAGTGCGTGGCGAACACGTGTTCAATGTGATTTCAGAAAGCAGTCGCTTGAAACGCCTTTTTGGTCAGTAAAGTGGCTTCATCTTAAGTTCACCAAAATTCAAGAAACTGCGGCGTGAATAACCGCATTTTCGCACTGCAGCGGAAGATCCAAGCGTGAGATATTTGTTTGTCGATTGTTAGACTATAGCCCAATGGTCGAAATGTATGAGCGAGATGAAAACGCCCGTGTTTGATTTCGTCAATGCAATTTCACGAGATAAGTGCAAACTCAAGTAACGCCTGCGTTTGATGACGCAACGCGATCCTGCGTAAGACGCGCGGTCAGAACGCGATCGATTCAACCCGGAAGCCAAGGCTAAGGTGGCCCCGGTTCGTGGGAAACGCCGGGACCCTGCCAATCAATCAGCCGCCCGGAAGCGAATCAGTCTGAATTCAGTTCTTGCCGTTGGTGATGATCGCTTGGAACGGTGTAAATTCATTGGTATCACGGTGCTCGCTGTCGGTGTGCTTGCGTTCTTTTGCTACCACGCCTACGACATGTATGTCGGACCAGAAGTGCGATTGCTTGACAGGATTGATTGATCTGTACCGCCAGATCGTATTGAAGGTTGCCGAAGTCGTACGAGCGTTGGCATGGGGGCTGTTCTCCACGGACCATCAAACCCATAGTTCTGGGGCTATGGAGCACGGGATCCCATCTTGATGCTATTCTTGTCCATGCGCCCGGCAGAGCACTGGTCATGATCAAGGAGATTTGTCTTTCCGGGATGATTCTGCCTGTTGCAGTTCATGTTGTTTCTGTTAATACTGCGCGGGGCAGTCAAAAGATAGAGTTCTGAATCCTTGCCCTCGTTTTCGGAGATTGGCTGTTGTCCTTGTTATTGCTGATCGATGGGTACAACGTGTTGGCGCCGGTTGCGCCGCCGAATCGCGACCCGGATGGTCGCTGGTTGCAGCGGGAACGAACTCAGCTAGTCCGCAGATTGGTTGAGCATTTGACAGATGTGCAACGTGAAAGAACCTGTGTCGTTTTCGATGCAACTGGGCCACCAGCGGGTCGTCCCGGCGAGTTTTCGGTCGAAGGGGTCGAGGTCCGTTTTGCCGTAGGCTATCCAGAAGCAGATGATTTGCTTGAGGAAATGATCGCGGCTCATTCGGCACCCAAGAGCCTTACGGTGGTTTCCTCGGATCGCCGTGTGCAGGCTGCTGCAAAACGTCGCGGCAGTGCTTTCAGTGACTCTCAATCATGGCTGGATGATCTCTTGGATGGCAAGATCGCGTCGGCCTGTGAGTCACGCAACAGAGCAGGGCAGGGGACTGGCGAAGACGGTTCGGGAAAGCCCAGTCGTGTGATCAACGACCAGCAGGTCGAAGCTTGGTTACGGGAATTTGGCTTCTAGTTGGGCCGATGCCATTCATTCGGCCTGAGCAGCAAGGTTACTGTGGGGCCCTTCCATCAAGCTTGACTGATGTGACCGGAATCGAGTGACCGGTCCCTTCTAGCTGGTCAATCGCTGATCTGGCCGCAGAATTGCCGAGGTTTTCACAGAGATTGTTGGCTTTGAATCTTCCATTCGTCGGGATTTAGGGAGGTTCCGCGGCTGATTGCCGCTGTCTCGTTGTCGCAACCTTCCAGATTGAAGATTGGGAGTTTAGAATTCTCGCTGAATTTATCAGCACGCCGGCGGGGTCGTCTCGGCCGGCAGGTTTTTCCTGAAAGGAAGCATAGAAAGATGAGCGTTACTGCGACCGCTCAGCGAGCCTTTAATTTCTCAGCTGGGCCCGCTGCCTTGCCATTGACCGTCCTGCAGCAGGTACAGGAAGAATTCCTATGTTTGCCAGGTGCTGGCGCGTCCTTACTTGAACTCAGCCATCGTGGGAAACCATTTGTCAGCATCATGGAGGACGCTGAAGCGACGCTGCGATCGCTGTTGGGCGTGTCCGACGATTACGCAGTTCTGTTCTTGCAGGGGGGAGCTGCGCTCCAATTCTCAATGATTCCTGCGAACCTGTTACGGGGCACCGAGATGACCGGCCAATATCTGTTGACCGGGTCTTGGGGCAAGAAAGCCATTGTCGAGGCCAGAAAGGAGGGCAATGTCGAGGCGATCTACGATGCCAAGGATTCAAATTATGACCATGTCCCCGGACCTGGTGATTATCAGGTACGGGAAGATGCTGCATACCTCTACTACTGCAGCAATGAGACGATTCAAGGCGTGCAGTACCCCACGGAACCAGACTGTCCTGATTCAATTCCCTTGATCAGTGATGCGTCGAGTGACTTTCTTTGTCGCCCACTACCAATCGACAAGTACGGTCTGATCTACGCTTGCGCGCAGAAGAATGCGGGGCCAGCTGGTGTCACTGTCGTTGTGGTCCGACGGGATCTGCTGGAGAGGGGAAGCGAGTCGCTGCCAGGTTATCTTCAGTACCGCAATCACGAGGCTGGTGGATCAATGTGGAATACACCGCCAACCTTTGCGATTTACGTGCTGGGCAAGGTAGCCCGTTGGCTGGCGGATGACATTGGTGGACTGGAGGCCATGGAAAAGCAGAACCGCGAGAAGGCTCAGGTGCTTTACGATACCATTGATGCGAATAGCGGATTTTATCAGGGGCATGCCAAGCCCGAGTGCCGTTCGTTGATGAATGTGACATTCACGCTTCCCAATGACGAGCTGCAAACGCAGTTCGTGGATGAGGCTGCCCAGCATTCCATGGTGAGCCTGAAAGGACACCGCAGTGTTGGCGGTATCCGTGCAAGTATTTACAACGCGATGCCGCGAGAGGGTGTCGAAACTCTTGCCAATTTCATGAAGGACTTTGCTGCCAAGAATGGCTGAGCCAGGTAGCAAGTTTTTCTCGTTCAGCTTTCGTTTTAACCAGATTATCAATAGCCAACTGTCCTATGTACAAAATTCTCACGTTGAACAATATCTCCGTCAAAGGGCTGCAGCGACTGTCACGTGAGAACTATGAAGTTGCCTCGGAAGTCAGTCATCCCGATGCGGTTTTGCTGCGGTCGTTCAAGATGCACGGCATGGATATTCCGGAAAGTGTCGCTGCGATTGGACGAGCTGGGGCAGGCGTGAATAATATCCCGGTTCAGAAAATGACCGAGCTTGGTGTGCCCGTCTTCAACGCTCCCGGAGCGAATGCTAATGCTGTCAAAGAATTGGTTTTGGCTGGTTTATTGATGGCGTCACGTAATATTTCCGGCGCCATGAAGTTTGCAGATGGTCTTGATGGAACGGACGCAGAAATTTCCGCGGCGGTCGAATCCGGCAAGAAAAATTTCGTTGGCTCGGAGCTTCCTGCGAAAACACTCGGTGTGATTGGACTCGGAGCGATTGGTCTGAGGGTTGCGAATGCTGCCTTGTCGCTGGGGATGAAAGTCGTCGGATACGATCCCTTGATCTCGGTCCAAAGTGCATGGCAACTGTCCAGTGGAGTCGAGAAAGCCGTCAGTATCGACCATCTGTTCAGTCAGTGCGATGCGATCTCAGTACATGTTCCGTTGCTGGACGCGACACGAGGACTCGCCAGTGCCGAGCGGTTAGCGATGATGCCTAAAGGTGGCGTGCTGGTGAATCTTGCCCGCGGAGGTATTTGTGACGATGAAGCCGTTTTGGCGGCACTCGACAGTGGACACCTGCATTCGTACGTGATTGATTTCCCGACGGGTAGTCTGCTGAAGCATCCGAAAGTTATTTCCTTTCCACATTTGGGCGCGTCGACTGCTGAGGCAGAAGAAAACTGTGCCATCATGGTTGCCGACAGCGTGCGCGAGTTTTTGGAAGACGGTACTGTTCGTAATTCCGTCAACTTTCCTGAGGCAGTTATGCCCCGAAATGGTGGCAGCCGAATTACGATCGCAAACGCGAATGTTCCCAATATGGTCGGCCAAATATCGACCATTCTTGCAGAATCGCAATTAAACATTGCGGACTTGCTTAATAAATCACGCGGTGATATCGCCTACACGATTATCGATCTGGATGATGGAATCAGCGACGAAACGCTGGACTCAATTCGGGCGATCGAAGGTGTACTGACCCTTCGACATCTGCCGCGAAATGCGGGCTGAGTTTTGCACTTCGGGTTCATGCAATGTGTGAACGTCAAAAGCTGCAATTTTCTCCGGCTAATGGTGGAAATGCATCCTCGTGAGATGGCTCAGGTCGATTTGATCAGATTCTTACTTGATCTGATTACGGTGAACGCGGGTGTTTCCAGCTATATTGGTAGCTTGTCCATTTTAATACCCCTTCAATATGGTGCGATCTCGATGTGGCCCGCGAAGTTGCTGTTTGTTGTTTTGTGCCTGATGACAGTGTGTGGGTTTGGTGAGGAACCGACCAAAGCCGACGCATCCACGAAGCCGCACGTGGTCATGCTGGTGGCTGAAAGTGAGTATGGGACTAAGGAGTCTCTCGATCGTTTCGCCAAACAGCAGCAGAAACTTTATCGCACGACGATCGTTTCTGAAGATCCAAGTGATCGGAATCGATTGATTGGATTGGAAACTCTGCGCTCGGCTGATTTGTTGTTAGTGAGTGTGCGCCGCCGAACTTTGCCCCAAGACCAGTTGGCGTTGGTTCGGAAATTCATTGCTGCTGGCAAGCCAGTTATCGGGATTCGTACGGCAAGTCACGCATTCTCGCTGCGCAACAAGAAGCCACCCGAAGGGCGCGTTGATTGGCCTGATTTTGATCAAGCGGTATTTGGTGGAAATTACACCAACCACCATGGGAACGATTTGACGGTTGTATTGAAGATGGTCGAAGCAGAGGGACGCCAACAACTGCTGCATGGTATTGACGGTTCACGCAGTTACCCTTCATCAGGTTCACTGTATCGGGTCTCGCCGTTAGTGACGGGCACGGTCGTATTGATGACCGGCCAAGTTGAAGGCCATCCTCCAGAGCCTGTTGCCTGGACTTTTCAACGCGCTGATGGTGGCAAATCCTTCTACACATCGCTGGGTCATGTTGATGACTTCAAAGGCGAAGTTTTGCCGGGTGTACTTACCAACGCAATTGCCTGGGGTTTGCAAGAGTAAACTCGACTTATGGCATGTAGAGAAATGAAACATAACGCGATCGCATGATCCAAATGAGGAATGATATGAAACTGGTTCCATTGATTCTGTATCTGTTCGGCATTTTCTTCTGCGTTGATCAGGTGTCAGTCTGTGGCGAGCAGGCGAATCCCAATGTCTTGGTGATCATTACAGACGAACACAATTTCCGAACGCTTGGTTGTTACCGTGAACAACTGCCGGATGAGCAAGCCGAAATGTGGGGGCCCGGTACGATTGTCGAAACTCCCAATTTTGATCGGTTAGCACGTGAGGGTTTGATTTGCACGCGAGCCTATGCCACGGCACCGGTGTGCTCGCCATGCCGAGCGGCCATGATTACAGGGAGGTATCCTCAGAACACTGGAGTGCCGACAAATAATTTCAAACTTCGCGATGACGTTCCGACCCTAGCAAAAATCATGGCAGAAAAGGGCTACCGCACTGGATTCGTTGGTAAGTGGCACCTTGGTGGAAATGGAAAGCCGGAGTGGTCACCGAAAGTTGATGGTGGTTTTCAGCACAAGACCTTCATGTTCAATCGAGGACATTGGAAGAAGTTTGCCTTGGCAGGAACGGGGGCAAAGGTAGCCGCTCGCGATAAGTCGGGTGCGCCTGGTTATGGAGTCGAGGAAGCTGATGAAAAGTCGTTTTCGACTGATTTTCTTACTGATCGAACGATCGAGTTCATCGAACAGACAAGCGACAAGCCATTTCTCGCTGTTGTAAGTTATCCCGATCCTCACGGTCCGAACACGGTCAGGGTTCCGTACGATCGAATGTACGATCATCTGCGTTTTTTACCGCCAAGAACTTACGGACGCGATGATATGCCGGCTCCCAAGTGGTTGGGGTCTGGCAAGAATCACGCTGTTTTTCGGGGTGATCAAATGCGTCAGTACTTTGGGATGGTGAAGTGCATTGATGACAATGTAGGCCGAATCTTTGCAGCCCTCGAAGACAGCGGGAAGCTCGATTCAACGATCATTCTGATGACCTCAGATCACGGAGATCTTTGCTACGAGCATGACCGATTGAACAAGGGAAATCCTTATGAAGGATCGGCTCGCGTCCCCATGCTGTTTCGTTTTCCGGATCGCATTCAGGCGGGAACGATTTACAGCCTGCCAGTTGGTACGGTTGATGTCACACCTACGCTGCTGGGGTTGGCTCGGATTAAGACCAACTCAAAGTTTGAAGGACGTGATTTGACAGAACCAATGCTCGGAAAAGTGAATAGCCCGGATAGTCAGGTGACTTTCATGAGGAACTCGGGGACAAGTCCGCAGTGGGTCTGTGCAGTTGATGATCGATACAAGTTGGTGCTGTCTGTGAATGATCAGCCTTGGTTATTTGACGCCACCCAGGATCCAGATGAGTTCCTCAACTTTTATCGCCGGCCTGGAAGTGACGTGGCAACACGCCGACTTGCCAAAGCGTTGCGTGAGTATGGGAACCGTAGTCAAGATGCTTATCTGGACCATCCCGCGATTGCAGCTTCGCTGAGAAAGTGTCTCGGTGAGGCCGACACGAACGGAAAATAACGATTCGCACCCGTGAGTCGTGAACTGCTTTCCCAAAAGTTCCTTCAATGGGTTTCGATTGGGCTGCTTCCCACCTTGGTCATGGTGTGCCGGATCAGATGCTATCAAAGCGGGGCAGAGCAGGGGGACGTTCGTCGGGTCCACGGGATCAGCGATTCTAGCCATCCACATTTGCAATGTGGGTCTGCATTACCTCCGCTACGGTTTGGTGAAACTGCACATGAAACTGCAGTCATCAAGTCAGCTTCTTCTCTGGACCCATGCAGGCAAATTCCAGTACTGTCCGCATTCCTCGTGTGAGCAGGTTACGCGGGAATCGAGGGCGAGGGATCGCAAATGCAACTATTGATGCGCTATCGAGATTTGGTGCTGCCGCTTGGCATCATCGGCTGCTTGGTGGTGATCCTTGTTCCTTTGCCCCCCATGTTGATGGACATGTTGCTGGCTGCGAACATCACGGTTGGTGTGATTGTTTTGTTGACCACCGTTTATGTGGCGACTCCGCTTGAATTCAGCATTTTTCCATCGTTGTTGCTTGCAACAACTTTAGCCCGTCTTGTCTTGAACGTTGCCACGACGAGGTTGATTCTCACTGGTGCTGATACCCGTGGGATGGAGGCTGCCGGAGGTGTCATTCAAAGTTTTGGCGAATTCGTCGCTGGCGACAGAATCGAAGTTGGCTTGATCATCTTTGTCATCATCGTTCTGATTCAGTTCATTGTGATTACCAAGGGAGCCACCCGGATTAGTGAAGTGGCTGCTCGATTCGCTCTGGATGGAATGCCGGGCCGTCAAATGGCAATTGACGCTGATTTAAATGCTGGGCTGATCGATGAGAAAGAAGCACAAAAACGTCGTCAGGAAATCAATGCTCAAGCAGATTTTTACGGAGCGATGGATGGTGCCAGTAAGTTTGTTCGTGGTGATGCGATTGCCGGTATCGTAATCACGATCGTGAACGTGATAGGTGGCTTGTACATTGGTGTGGTGCAGTCAGGGATGACGTTCACCGAGGCAGGGGCATTATTCACGAAATTGACGATTGGCGATGGTTTGGTGAGCCAGGTCCCAGCGCTGTTGATTTCATTGGCCGCAGGTTTGCTGGTCACTCGAAGTGCCCAAAAAACAAACTTGCCCGTTCAGTTTCTTCAGCAATTGTTCGGAAATCCCAAGGCATTGGCAGTTGCCGGCGGTTTTTTAACCTTGTTAATCGTTACGAATTTGCCCGCCCTTCCGATGGCTACGCTGGGGCTGGGGTGTATCGGTTTGGCTGTGGTCATGAACCGCCAAAACACCCGTCGACACGGCGAAGAGGCGATACAGGTCGAAGCAGAAAGGGCAGAGGCAGCAGCACCACCTCCGAAGCGAGTCGAGGATTTTCTTACCATCGATCCGATGGAAATTTCGATTGGATTGGGGCTACTTGGTTTAGCTGATCCAAATCGTGGTGGTGATCTGATGCAGCGGATCACTGGAGTAAGAAATGCGGTAGCTGCTGATCTTGGTATCATTCTTCCGAAAGTCCGTGTTCGAGATGAAATGACCCTCGGTGAGCTCGACTACGAAATTCGGATCGAAGGGAGTCAAGTCGCAAAAGCAACCCTGATGCCGAATCAACTTCTGGCCATTGACAGTGGTCACACGACGGGCGTGATAGACGGGGAACCGACTCGTGACCCAACCTTTGGTGAACCTGCTGTCTGGATTGATCCGATGCGGCGCGAGCAGGCTGCAATTTACGGTTATATGACGGTTGAGCCAGGGGCTGTCTTGGCAACCCACTTACAAGAGATTTCTAAGCGTCACGCAGATGAATTGCTTTCAAGGGATGCCACGAAACATCTGATCGACGAATTGAAGGAAGCTTCACCGACGGTGGTCGATGAGTTGATACCTGGAATGATGAAGGTCAGCGATGTTCAGCAGGTCCTGCATCTTTTGCTCAAAGAGGATATTCCAATTCGACAACTCGGCATCATCATGGAGACCCTTGGTGATTTTGCTGGACGAACGAAAGATCCTGTTTGGCTATGCGAATACGTGCGGCATCGACTCGCTCGAACGATTTCTTCGCGGTATCGCGACGAACAAGGGCGTTTGCATGTTTTTGCTCTCGATCCGGCGATGGAGGATCGCATTTCGGCTGGGATTGAGCACACCGAACGCGGTTTATTCGTACGAATGAGCCCTTCAGCCGTAGACCTCACTTGCGAGAAAATTCAAGAAGGCGTTAAGAAGCTAATTACAGCAGGCCATCCGCCGGTTGTGCTGGTGAGTCCCAAGATTCGTCCTGGACTGCGGCAGATCACCGTCGCTTCGATGCCTCGACTGAAAGTGCTTTCCTATAACGAGATCACACAGGACACGAAAATTGAATCCTACGGTGTGATTAGTGATCAATGACTTCGCCACAGCCAAACAATGCCAATCAACAACCACTGATCGAAAACAACTTTTCCATGCACATTCGTACGTTTAGAGCCGCAAACCTGCAGGATGCTTTAGAGCAGATCCGTCAGCAGATGGGTTCTGATGCTTCCGTTTTGCATACTCGACAGGTGCGGGATGGATGGATGGGATGGCTGGGCCGAACCTACGTCGAGGTCACTGCTGGGTTGCGGGATACCGATGGAAAAGACACTCCAGCTAAAGCGGAAGCCGAGAGCATCGACTCGCGGCAGATTCTTCCGGTGGATACAAACAGTCGCATGAGCGGACATCCAGCGATGTCGGATTCAAATTTACCACTGCCACTGCAGGCTTACCGCATGGAACTTTTGACTGCCGGAGTCAGAGCCGAAACAGTCGACCGTTGGTTGAGCTCGACCCTCAGCTTTGCAGCAAGTCTGGGCGAAGCTGCGAGTGGCCCGATGGCATCCGGAACGCCTTGGTTGGAGCATCTGCAACGCACCGTATTACGCGAGTTACGTATTGGAAGTCCAATTTCGACACACCCCGGTGACCGGCGAGTGGTCGCTCTGGTGGGACCGACAGGGGTTGGCAAGACAACGACAGTAGCCAAGCTGGCAGCCGGTTTTCGAATCGAAGCGAGACGCCGTGTTGGCCTGCTGACAATCGATACATTTCGGATTGCTGCTGTCCAGCAACTGCAGGCCTATGCCGAAATCATGGATCTGCCGATGCAGGTGGTTGAAAAGCCAGAGGAAATGCAGCCCGCACTTGATCAGCTGGGGGATGTCGATCTCATTCTGATTGATACGGCAGGACGAAGTCCCAAAAGTGATGCCAGAATCGATCAACTGGTAGAAATGCTCAGGAGTGCGCAACCTGATGAGACTCACCTGGTGCTCAACGCAACCAATTCTGCTGCGTCTACGCGACTGGCCATTCAGGGATTTTCACCTGTCCGGCCGACAGCAGCGATTCTGACAAAGCTTGATGAGGCACCCAACACCGTGGGTGTGCTGTCAGCAATTGCTACCAGCGAACAATTTAAAGGGATACCTCTGAGCTATACCACCAATGGCCAGCAGGTACCTGATGACATTGCCCCAGCAGATGCCGACACTTTGCTCTCGCGTTTACTCGCAACGAAAGTTTCGGTGTCAACGCTGCATGCAGCTTAAAAATAGAAAATGAACTAATGTACTGTACGTCAGTTCGCCGATGAAGGAAAGGAAGCATGCCGCGCTGAACGAAAACGACTTGAGCGTAATCTTTCAGCAACCGTTTGCTTAATTTGGGAAACATACTCGCTTGCTACTCATGCCACCGTTTAAATATTGTTTCGTAGCTTCGCAGCCTCGCTTGGTGCTCTCGCAATGGGATTGGTCGTTTTACGCGGCGCGATCCTTGGTGAGCCGGCTGGCAATGTTGCTTTGGAAGCAATCACCGCCATGGCAGTCTTTGCTGTCATCGGTGGGGCGGCGGGATGGATCGCGGACTTCCTTGTCCGTGATGCAGTCGAACAAGCGTTTCGCAAGCGTGTTGATTGGTACCGAGAGGGACTGACCGACACGGGATTAACTGAGGAAGGTTCACCTCGCGATTGACGGACATGGCTGTTCGAAACAATCAAGTGGTGAGCAAAACGCGGAGGAGTTTATGACAGCAAGGATGCTGCCTGAACTGCAAAGCAAACATGATCATACCTAGCGGCAAGATGCCGCGGTATTAATAACCATCACGGAGGATTGGATGGCAGCGACAGCCACAGCCGACAACGAGATCCTGCAAGTCTGGACGACGTTCAAGAAGCTCAACAAGGACTCACTCGAATATGAATCGTTACGCAACCGACTGGTTGAGCGATACATGCCATTGGTCCGCTACAACGGCGAACGCATCTGGCAGCGTCTTCCCGATGGCGTTGAACTAGATGATTTGATCAGTGCTGGGATCTTCGGACTGATGGATGCCATTGATGCGTTCGACATGGATCGAGGCGTCAAGTTCGAAACCTACTGCGTGCCGCGTATTCGCGGTGCAATGTTGGATGAATTACGGACGATGGACTGGGTGCCACGGCTCGTGAGAAGCAAGGCGAGCAAATTGGCCGTTGCCAAGAAAACTCTTGAGACCAAACTTGGGCGTGCTCCAACCGTTCTGGAAATCTCTGATCAGATGGAGATGCCGGTTAAGGAAGTGGAGAAGATGCAATCAGATGCAAATGCTGTTGGCGTCGTCTCACTGAACAAGAAGTGGTACGAAACGGACAGCTACAAAGACGTCCGTGAAATCGACGTTCTTGAGGACAAGAAAGGGGAAGACCCTACTCGTCGTGTCCAAAAGAATGACCTGATGAGATTGGTCACCAAAGGCCTCAATCGAAATGAACGATTGATCATCATTTTGTATTACTACGAGGAACTGACGATGAAGGAAATAGGGGCGACTCTTGACCTCTCTGAATCCCGAGTCAGTCAAATGCATACTTCGATCGTCAACCGTCTACAGCAGCAGTTGGGATACCGCCGTGTCGAATTCGGTGGCTGATTGTTGAACTGAACCATTGATGTTGTTTTTTAGTGGCGTTCTGTCTTTCTGGCAGAACGCTTTTTTTTTGCCAGCCGTTGTTTCCGTTTTAGGGCTTTTGGATTGCCAGATTCGCTTCTGGTAACCATGCTGATAACGGTTTGTTCGGATGTGGTTGAGAACGATCTGGTCTGAGATTAACTGCTTATCGGCTGATGCACGGCAGTATTGACTGGTAATTGGCCAGGGTTAAACAGGGAGACGCAGTGCGGATCGCTCACGTCATTACGCGTATGATCATTGGGGGCGCGCAGGAGAATACGCTCCTGAATTGCCTTGATTTGGTGCGTGAATATGATGACGACGTCCTGCTGATTACCGGACCGGCTTTGGGGCCTGAGGGAGACCTGTTGAGTCAGGGTAGGGCAGGGGAGTTACCTGTTGAGGTGCTGCCCAGTCTGCGACGTGCCATTCACCCCAAGTGGGATTGGCTTGCCAGTCGTGCGATCCACAAAGCGTTGGCTGGATTTCAACCCGATGTAGTGCATACACACAGCGCGAAGGGTGGATTGCTGGGGCGGCAGGCAGCCTGGAAACTGAATGTTCCAGCGGTTGTCCATACCATCCATGGCGCACCGTTTCATCCATATCAGTCCTGGTTGGCAAGGGATTTCTTTTGCCGTTGTGAGCGGTGGGCGTCCGCTCGCTGTCATCGATTGATTTCAGTTGCTGATGCGATGACTGACTTGATGGTCGAGTTCGGAGTTGCGCCCCGTGAAAAGTTCACAACGATCTACAGCGGAATGGATGTTGAACCCTTCACGCGTGCGAAGGAACACCGCGAGATGACTCGTCAGAAGTATGGATTTCGGGACGAACACGTGGTGATAGGAAAAATTGCCCGCTTGTACCACCTTAAGGGACATCAGGATTTGATAACCGCTGCTATTCCGGTTTTGCAGCGGCAACCCAATGTGCGATTTCTGCTGGTCGGTGATGGTATTCTGAGGGAGACGCTTACCCAGCGGATCGCGGAACTCGGCTTGAGTGACCATTTTGTTTTTGCGGGGTTGGTTCCACCCACTGAGGTTCCGGCACTGATAGGTGGCATGGATGCACTTGTGCATGCCTCCTATCGCGAGGGTCTCGCCAGAGCTTTACCGCAAGCTTTGATCGCCGGTCTGCCAGTGATCAGTTACGACGTGGATGGTGCCCGTGAGGTTGCAATTACCGGTCAGACGGGCATTCTTGTTCCGGCTCAGGATGTCGCGGCACTCTCTCAGGCCCTTGAAACGCTGGCTGTCGATGACCCAATGCGACAGCGTATGGGCAGGGAAGGGCAGCGACGTTTTACTGAGCAGTTCGATCATCGGACCATGACGGCCAGGGTTCGAGAGGTTTACCAGCAGCAGCTCGAGGACGGCTAATCAACGGCGAGTATCTGTTCGGCTGCGATTTCGGGCGGTTTGCAGTGCAGATTGGACCGTCGGAAGTGTGTGCGGACGAATATCACCGTTCGCACTCAATTCAATCTGCCGATTGGGGCAAAGCTGGGTGACGATCTGGGTACCCTTTCAGGGTGTCCGATTACCTCAACTATCATAGAATGATAGTGTGTACGCTAGGCAATCATGCTGGTTTTGTCCCGGTTCGCCAGTTTTGAATCCCAAGTTTCAGAAAGACACCATGACCAAGAGTCGAGATTTTATTGGACCCTATCGACTTGCTCGTTTGATTCGAGTGGGGAGTACGGCCGAGGTCTGGGAAGCAATCGAGGAACATGAGAAGACACGATATGCTTTAAAGATGCTGAAACAGTCGCTTGCGGCCAACAAGAGTGAGATTACGCTGCTCAAGCATGAGTACAACGTTGCCAAGGATCTGAACAGTCCGCGAGTGATCAATGTCAAAGAATACCGAGAAGATTCAGGACGCCCATGTTTAGTCATGGAGCTGTTTAGTGAATTGAATATGAAGCAGGCTTTGCGGCGAGGTCCCGATTCGCTTGCATTCATCCTTGACAAAGTTGTCGAACAGGCCGCCGAAGGTCTGTATTACATGCACACGAAGAATTGGATTCACCTCGATATTAAACCAGATAACTTTCTGGTCAGCCGAGATGGTACGGTCAAGCTGATTGACTTCACTATCGCCGAAAAGAAAAAGACCGGTTTTAGCCAATTGTTTAAAAGCACAAAGGTCGCGAAAGGTACTCGGAGTTACATGGCGCCCGAGCAGATACGACGGAAGAAGTGTGATGAACGTACGGATGTCTACGCGTTTGGGTGTGTTCTGTATGAGCTTTGTACTGGCAAGCCACCCTTCACAGGCAATACGCCAAATGATTTGTTGTCCAAGCACCTGAATGCATCCATCCCCAGCCCAATCGTTCATAATGACAATGTTACTCGTGAGTTTGCTGATCTCGTGAAGAGCATGATGGCCAAGAAACAGGATTCGCGGCCAGATTCAATGTGGGAATTCCTGAAAATGTTTCGGGGCATTCAAGTGTTCAGAAAGCGACCACGCAAACCAGAGATCACGGTGTTTGATAATATGCCGGGTATCAAGGGAGCAGATGACATGCTTCGAAAAGGAAAACCTGATCCTGGCTTGGATGTGGATTGATTTCCGATTCTGTAATGCAGAATATCGGCTGCCAGCCACTTGGCATGTCGCGAGCAAGATGCAACTACTTAGACAACCGACTGAAAGCGATGAATTGTTATGAGTGCCGGTCCCGGATTGGAATTTGAAAATGACATTGCCGATCTCGAGAATAGAATTGGTTCACTCGAGCGTCAGACAGATCGTAGTGGGGATATCGAGAACGAAATTCGGACACTCAGATTGGAGTTGGTCAGGCAATTGCGGGAAACCTACAGTTCCCTCGATGCTTGGCAGACGGTTCAGGTTGCCAGACACAAAAATCGCCCTTACACGCGAGACTATTTGAATCTTGCGTTCGACGATTTTGTGGAATTGCACGGTGACAAACATTTTGGTGATGATCGGGCAATGTTGTCAGGTTTTGCCAAACTTGATCGTTTCAAAGTGCTGGTACTCGGGCATCAGAAAGGTCGGACCTACAAAGAGCGAGCAGCTTGCCATTTTGGTTGTGCGCATCCCGAGGGGTACCGGAAGGCTATGAGCAAGATGCGTCTTGCAGAGAAGTATCAGTTGCCACTCATTTGCTTCATTGACACGCCGGGAGCCTATCCTGGAATCGGTGCCGAGGAACGTGGGCAAGCTCAGGTCATCGCCGAGAGCATGTTTAAGATGAGCCGCCTCCGAACGCCAGTGATCTGCGTCGTGATTGGTGAAGGCGGTTCAGGAGGTGCACTGGGAATTGGTGTCGGTGATCGTGTTGCTGTCTTGCAGCACGCTTACTACAGCGTGATCAGTCCTGAGGGATGCGCCGGGATTCTCTGGAAGAGCCACGAACACGCTCCCAAGGCTGCTGCTGCATTGCGATTTACCAGCCAGGACTTGTCCCGGCTCGGCGTCGTTGACGATGTGCTTCAGGAACCCTTGGGTGGTGCCCACCGCGACCACCATCAAATGGCTTCGCGATTGAAGTCCTATCTGTCTCGGACTCTTGGAGAGTTGGAAGTAAAGACAGCTGATGAGCTGGTCGCCGAGCGGTACGAGAAATTCCGAAAAATCGGTGTCTTTCTCGAGGAATCGCAGACCGGAGTATAACGGTCTCCGTTTTAGAACCGAGGAAAAGAGACTTTTCGGTTTCGGGCCTGAGGAACCATTGTCGGTGGAAGAGTTTCTGGATCGCAGTATTCGAAAACTGCTTGTGAATTGAGAGCGAGTGCATGATGGGTCTGCAATTCGATGGTAGCACTCGCTGATTTACGACTGTTTGAGAATGCAGGCGATCAGAATGAATCAGTGTGCTCGGCGCTGAGCACACTGGTCTCTGTTGGCCGATCTCTGTTGGCCGAGTACTTTGCTGCTCGCAGGGAAACAACGATTCAATGGTGCATTCCATTGTGTTTTAGTCCCATTCGCAACGTCCGATAATGCCTCTTATGTTGTATTCGAGGTAGCTAAATACCCGTGTATGGCCCATTAAGATACTTGCTGTCACTGTTCTCTGTTGGCAAGATGGTCCGCGTGATGGGGTGGTCCGCGTGATCTGCATGTTGCCGAACGTTGTCCACTGCGCAATGAACGTTGCAGTCATCATCCGCCAGCGAGTTTAACGCTGAATGCCATTCCTCGTTGGTTGCATGGCTTGTTGGGATGGCCATTGCGCTGGGGTGATAGGCAGCGGTGTTCCAGTCCCGCTTGGCTGAAATCCACTGCTGAAGGACGAATCGCCCGAAAGTTTCTGCTTGATGTCCTCGGCTCCTTGGGCCATCCACTGAGTGCCCCGGATCCCTTCGTCTTCCGTTTCGTCGAATTTATTGTTGAAGCGATCCAGATATGGCTGGACTACATCATGTAATTCTTCCGGTATCACGGAGTCACTTCGGTCCAGAACGTTGGCGATGTAATTACCGCTTTTACTCTGGACAACCGCTTCACGAACTCTGTCACCAGACAGCGTGACGGCAAACAAAGTGATCAATGTGCAGTACAAAGCACCCTTGGCCAAGCCGAATAACGCACCAATCTGCCGGTCGAATTCACGCAGTTTCATGCGATCGATACTGCTGCGTACCATGCGAAAGGCAACCCAAATCAGCAGTGAAGTGCCAATGTACAAAATCAGCATCGCCAGAAACCGATCCCAAGGTGGATCTGCCTGAATGGATTCGCTGATAGGTCCACGATATTTGTAGGCGACTATATAGCTGACCACGATGGAGGCGATGGAGGCGAGTTGCCACGCGAAGCCTTTGATAGCACCAAAGAGCGTTGCCCCGAGCAAGACCACGAGCATGATGATGTCATAAGTCTCCATCAATCGCGTCCGTGCTGATAAGGAGAAAGAAATTGAGGGAAGGGTGGTCAATGCAAGCATTGGCTTGATTGCCCATAACAAGACCGACTATAGCGATAGTGAAGTATCGATCGAAGATCAATCGAGTCAAGTTTGGTTCTAATTCGGCTTGGCTTGGAGTGATTTGTTTTCTATGTACCACGGTAGTTCTCTCAACATTGACCGCAATCCGTACCGCAATCCGCACATTGTTGTTTTTTCTTCACTCTCCCCTGCCCTTGTCTGACTTTGGCTGATTTCAAGTCGCACATTACCGGAAGTACTTTGGTCGGCATTGGCTACGGCTATTGGGGGATTTCTACGCAGTCAATGTCCATTGAGAACGGCATGCTGGCGGGTGGGTTATGTGCGGTCAGTGGCATGCTGCCTGATCTTGACAGTGATTCCGGGATCCCGCTGCGCGAGACCAGCATGTTCGTTGCTGCGATCGTCCCCATTCTGATGATTGAGCGGTTCCGCGATCTGGGTTTTTCCCATGAAGCGATGGCGTTAGCGGCAATGTTGCTTTACCTGGGGATTCGATTCGTTGCGATTGAGTTCTTCAAGCGATACACCGTGCACCGCGGCATGTGGCACAGTATTCCTGCAGCTGCTTCAGCAGGATTGTTGGCCTACCTGATGATGCCGTGTCAGAGTGAAACAGTTCGCATTTACAAAAGTCTTGCCGTGGTGCTTGGTTTTACGGTGCATCTGACAATGGACGAGATTTGGAGCATTGATATGAGTCATGGCTTCCGATTGAAAAAGTCCTTTGGTACCGCGCTGAAGTTCTTCAGTAAGAGCGTGCTGGGGAACGTTTCGGTTTATGCCAAGCTTATCATTCTGATTTGGCTCGCTTGGGGTGATCGCGGAGTCGTTGATCGGATTCGCAATCGTGCCAGACAGGAAGGAACCTACATCGCCCAACCGCGACAAGGCATTGACTTTGATAAGTGGGTTCCGTGGCGTTAGCCACAAACTGTTGAATCCAGGCTTGCCCGGTTTGCGGGATGCTTCCCGTAAAAAGTTGTGCCCGTGCTGGGGTGAATGATTCGGTCATGAGTCTCGATCGATGACCATCGTTACTGGTCCATCATTGACCAGTGTGACCTTCATGTCTGCGGCGAAGGTCCCCTGCTCTACGTTGATTCCTCTGGCTCGAAGTGATTCGGCGAAATATTGATAGAGTTGATCGGCGACTTCGGGCTCTGCGGCAGCTGTGAATGCGGGGCGACGGCCTTTGTGGCAGTCTGCCAAGAGCGTGAATTGGCTCACTACGAGAGCCGATCCGCCGGTGTCGATCAGAGACAAATTCATTTTCCCATGCTCATCCTCAAAAATCCTCAGGTCGGCAGTTTTGTTCGCGAGCCATTGGGCATTGTCAGGTGAATCACCCTGAGCAATTCCAACAAGGATGAGCAGCCCATCGGCGATTTTACCGACGGTGATCCCATCAACTGTCACGCTTGCAGATGTAACTCTTTGCAGGACGACTCGCATCGTTGGCCTCAGGGTGAAGGATGGATTGTAAGATGGTGGATTATCTATCGCAGTGGTCATGAGGCAAGCTTGATCTTACCTGCTAGAATTTAGGGAATGTGGGGCAGGGTTGCGAGCGGTTCAAGGAAGGGTCGTTTGCTGCTGAGTACCACCAAATGTCCATCTTCGCGTTCTTGGCCTGATCTTGAAAATGTCTCTTCTGTTCACATGCCCACACTGTCGTATGTCAACGCAGGTGGATGATTGTTACAGCGGTCACGAGGGAGAATGTGTGACTTGTGGCAAGCCAATACAAATTCCTGAATTCG
>Ga0315334_10000324_pt1 | contig 29352 bp, 36 predicted proteins | sample M150034915metaG_FD_205555 | JGI IMG/M metagenome (GOLD analysis project Ga0315334, IMG submission 205555) | Ammonia-oxidizing marine archaeal communities from Monterey Bay, California, United States - M1 500m 34915 | ecosystem: Environmental > Aquatic > Marine > Intertidal zone | place: USA... | reverse complement strand
AATACAACAAATCAGCTCTTCGTAGGTTCTACATCAGAATTACAAAAACTATTGAAGAAGAAAAATGACCGAGTATAGAAACGAAGGATATTTAGGAAATATAAATGTCAAAAGAGCAGGTGTCCAACAAGGATGGTCACAGGAACAGATTGATGAATACATCAAGTGTTCAGAAGACCCAAACCATTTTATCCAAACCTATGTTAAAATCATCTCTCTTGATGAGGGGTTGGTCAACTTTAAGTTCTATGATTATCAAGACAAGCTTATTCATCACTTTCATGACAATAGGTTTAGTGTATGTCTCGCTTGTAGACAGAGTGGAAAATCAATCACAGTATGTGCCTACTTACTCTGGTACTTGTTATTTCAACCAGAACAAACTGTCGCAATACTCGCCAACAAGGGTGCAACCGCAAGGGAAATGTTGTCTAGAATCACAACTATGCTTGAACACATACCATTCTTCCTTCAGCCAGGCACTAAGACCCTCAACAAAGGATCAATTCACTTTGAAAACGAATCAAGAATAATTGCAAGTGCAACCAGTACAGCATCTATTCGTGGTCTTTCAGTCAATCTATTATACCTAGATGAGTTTGCATTTGTAGAAAATGCAGAGACATTCTATACAGGTACTTATCCAGTTATTACTTCTGGTCAAGAATCCAAAGTAATTATCACCTCTACTGCAAATGGTGTAGGTAATATGTTCCATAAAATATGGGAAGGTGCAACTACAAAGGCAAATGCATTTAAACATTTCAAGGTAGAATGGTTTGATGTGCCAGGCCGAGATGAAGAATGGAAAAAATTAACTGTTGCAAATACCTCACAGATGCAGTTTGAACAAGAGTTTGGTAACTCATTCTTAGGAACTGGAAGAACTCTTATTCAAGCTGATACTCTATTAGGTATGCACTCTATAGGTGCAGAAGAACTATATGGTGCAGTAAGTGTATATAAAAGACCAAAGAAAGACCATACCTACATTATGACTGTAGATGTTGCACATGGTAAAGGGTTAGATTACTCTGCATGGAGTATCATAGACATTACTAAAGGTAATGAATGGTATCAAGTTTGTACATTTAGAGACAACATGATCTCTCCATTATTACTTCCAGACATGTGTAATAAGTGGGGAAACCTATATAACAATGCAATGATAATAGTAGAAAACAACGATCAAGGTGCAATGGTGTGTCAAGAGTTGCATTATAACCTTGAATATGATAATATGTTTCTATCAAATACAATTAAAGCCGATGGTGTTGGTGTAAGGATGACAAGGAAAACAAAGGCTATTGGCTGTGCAACCTTAAAAGAAATACTGGAAGAAAATAAACTTTTCCTACCAGATAGTAACACTATACAAGAGTTAACTACATTTGTGAGTAAGGGACAATCATGGGAAGCAGATGGTGGGAATCATGATGATCTGGTAATGACATTAGTGCTTTTTGCATGGTTCGTATCTACTCCTTTATTTACTGATATGACAGATGAACAACTTAAAATGATGCTGTTTGCAGAAAGACAGAAACAGATTGAGGATGAGGTAGTCCCAATTGGTATTATAAATACAGGTAGAGAAGAACCAGAAACATTTACAGATGGAGAAGACCTTTGGACAGTACATAGTCCAAATGACTTCCCAAAATCTCATTGGTAGTATATTATGGATAGAGTCCCAGAAAGCAATAAAGAATTTGGACACATAACTCCTATAGAAGAGTTAGGAGTAGACTGGGATGCAGTTGAAAGATTTATTCTTAGTCCAGAAGGTAGAGAAACTATTGAGAGAGACGATTGGGTATACGATAGTATCCAATATAACTGGGCAACTTTCCCAGAAAAGAATTTTTATGATATATTTTATCAAGTGAGAGAACAGTTTTTTGACAAGAAAGAAGAGATAGGAGTGGATACTAGTATCCCTCATATGTTTCATGGATGGGTGAATATCTTTGAAAAGGGAGATAGAATAGGGTGGCATTCTCACTGTAGTAATGTTTCACCTCATATGTTTCATGGTGTTGTGGTAGTTAATGCCTCTGGAGACTCATATACTGAATATAGAGACCAAAATAAAGAGATTATCCATACAATACCTTCTAAACAGGGATGTGGTCACATTATAAGTGATATGTTGACTGAACATAGGTCATCTCCAAACGAATCGGAGCATCCTCGTATCACTCTTGCTTTCGATATTTTAGGATTTCACAATTGGTGGGAGAATTGGAATACTCCAGTTGGAAACCAATATGTCCCTTTCTGTTAAGTCTAGATTTAAAGAATACTAAATAGTTATGACGAATTAAAAAACATATTTGATTCGGCAAACTTAATGTTAACAATATTATATATGGGAGAAAACTAACATGGCATTTCAAGTATCACCTGGCGTACAGGTAAAAGAAATTGATGTCACTAATGTAGTTCCAGCAGTATCATCTAGTATAGGTGGATACTCTGGTATGTTTAGTTGGGGCCCTGTTGATGAAGTAAAGACTGTAGTCTCTGAAAAGGGATTAGCAGAAATATTTGGTCAACCCAATGATGACAATACATCAAGAGAACATTTCTACACTGTTGCAACTTTTTTAAGGTATGCGAGTGCAATTAAGGTAGTTCGTTGTACAACAACGAATATGCTTAATGCAACTAGTGGTGGTTCTTCTGGTCTATTAGTCAAAAACGACACTCACTGGAACGAATCATTTGCGAATGGTTCTGGTAGTGTTGGAGATTGGGGTGCTAAATATGCTGGTGGATTAGGAAACTCGATAAAAGTTTCTATGGCATCCAGTTCTGCAGCTTTCAGTGCATCAAATGTGACAACTACTAACTCTACTGCAGCCGTAGATGGAACAACTGTTCCAGTGGCAGCGGGTGAGGTTTTTTATGTAGGAGATAAGATAACTGTTGGTGCTGATACCAATCAGTATTCTGTCAGTGCGATCACATATGATTCTGGAAGTACAGGTGCGGGTGACATAACTGTCGCTCTTGCTTCGGATACAACCAAAGGATTGCAAGTAGCAGTAACAAGTGGTTTAAATATTTCTAGGGAATGGGAATATGCAACTTACTTTGATGTAGCTCCAGGCACTTCTGTCAATGCAACAAGTAAAGGTGCGTCTAATGATGAGATGCATGTTATTGTTGTTGACGAAGATGGGGATATCACAGGACAAGTTGGAGAAATTCTTGAAGTATTCGTAGGATTATCCAAAGCTTCTGATGCTAAAGACACTTTTGGTGCTGGTAACTATTACAGAGATGTAATCAGAAATCAGTCTCAATACCTTTGGTGGTTAGACCACAACTCTAACATATCTACTACAATTGGTGTAACATTACAATCATCTGGTACTGGTCGTACTTTTAGTACCTACAGTTTACCAGAAACGGACAGTCTATCTAATGGTGTTGATGGAAGGAATCCAACTACTGCACAAAAGAATACAGGTTATTCTACCTACTTAGGTGATGCAGAAACAGTTGATGTTGCCTTCTTAATTGCAGGGCCAAATAGTGCAGATGATGGAAGTGGGTCTGACAGTGCTACTGTTGCCGAAGCTACTAGTCACATAAACAATCTAATAACAATTGCCGAGTCAAGGAAAGATTGTGTGGTTGTGGCAAGTCCTCGAAGAGCAGATGTTGTGAACAACACAAGCTCAGAACAGAGTGCGGTAACAACTCTTGCAGATACATTAACTTCAACTTCATATGCAGTTATGGATAGTAACTGGTTATATGTTTATGACAAATATAACGATCAATATTGTTATGTTCCAGCTTGTGGTTCTACTGCGGGTCTTATGGCAAGAACTGATCTTGTTAGAGATGCATGGTATTCACCAGCAGGATTTAACAGAGGTCAATACTTTGGTGTAACTAAACTTGCATGGAATCCTAATCAAGCAAATAGGGATGAACTATACAAGAAGAGAGTTAATCCAATAGTAACTTTTCCCGGCGAGGGAACAGTGCTGTTTGGTGACAAAACTCTATTGAGTTCTCCAAGTGCATTTGATCGAATCAATGTTCGTAGATTATTCATAATTTTAGAGAAAGCAATATCAACTGCTGCTAAGTTTCAACTCTTTGAGTTCAATGATGCATTCACAAGAGCAAACTTTAGAGCAACGATAGAACCTTTCTTAAGGGCAGTGCAAGGAAGACGAGGAATCGTAGATTTCCAAGTCGTTTGTGATGAGACTAACAACACACAAGCAATTGTTGATGCAAATCAATTCCAAGCATCTATTTTCGTTAAACCAAATAAGAGTATCAACTTTATCACTCTTAACTTCGTGGCTGCAAGGTCTGGAGTTGAGTTTGAAGAAGTATATGGTGCTACTAACACATTAGCTGGGAGCTAGGGAGTAAGATATGGCTACAATAGATCAATTCAAATCTCAACTAACTGCTGGTGGTGTTCGTAACAATAGGTTTAAAGTTTTTGTACCCAGAGCTGGTGATAAAGCAGAATTCTTAGTGAAGGCTGCAGGCATTCCAGCAGAAACCATTCCGATGGCAGAAGTAAAATTTAGGGGTGCAACCTTAAAGATTGCTGGTGAAAGAACTTACGAAGATTGGACTGTAACAGTTATTAATGATGTAGATTTTAGTATAAGAACAGGAATAGAAGATTGGATGGGAGAAATCCAAGAAAGAGATAGTGGCATTGGTGCTGTCGATCTCGATTACTTGGTATCTCGTGCTTCTGTATCTCAATTGCATAGGGATGATTCAATCCTAGCAACATATGAGTTCTTCAACATGTTCCCAACAACTTTGGGTGCAATTGCGTTGGATATGGACTCTGAGGATGTACAGACTTACGATATCACATTCGCTTACAGTCATTTTGAAAGAACAGTCTAGTTTTCTAGACTGACTCTTTCTTAATGATATAAATACTTTATTATGGACATATTTGGATTTGAAATAAATCGAAAGAAAGATTTGAGTGCATCAAAGAAAGCACCATCTTTTGTTGCACCTGTCAATGATGATGGGGCTCAAGTTATTGAGTCCTCACCATTGGGGTCTCAGTTTGCAGGCGGACAGTATCTTTCGTCATATATTGATATGGAAGGAGCGATCAAGTCTGAGATTGATCTCATTACTCGTTATCGTTCTATGTCCCTCATACCAGAGTGTGACCAAGCCATAGATGATATAATTCACGAAGCTATTGCGACCAACGATTTAGACTCTCCAGTATCTATTAACTTAGATCAAACCGAACTTTCAGACCAAATTAAATCCATAATCAGAGATGAGTATGACGAAATCTTAGCAATGTTAAGATTCAATCACTCTGGTATGGACTTGTTCAGAAAGTGGTACATAGATGGAAGAATGTATTTCCATGTACTTACTGAGAAGGGAGCTCCCAAAAAGGGTATTCAAGGGTTGAGATATATTGACCCTATGAAGATCAAGAAGATTAGGGAAATCCATAAGAAGAAAGATGATAAGACTGGTGTTGAAGTAATTGATAAAGTAGAAGAGTATTATCATTTTGCAGACGCAGGGTTTGATAAAACTGGTTCTACTAATAGTGGACAACACTTAAGGATTAGTCCAGATGCAGTAGTAAATGTAACATCTGGAATGATGGATGCAACCAGAACCCAAATAATTGGTCATTTACATAAAGCACTAAAGAGTGCAAACCAATTAAGGATGATGGAAGATGCTCTTGTCATATATAGAATAACAAGGGCACCAGAAAGAAGGATATTCTACATTGATGTAGGAAACCTTCCAAAAGTGAAAGCAGAACAGTATCTTGCAGATACTATGACCAGATACAAGAACAAACTGGTTTACAATGCTGACACTGGTGAGATCAGAGATGACCGAAGACATATGAGTATGTTGGAGGATTTCTGGCTACCAAGAAGAGAAGGTGGTAGAGGAACAGAGATTACGACTCTGCCAGGCGGACAGAATTTAGGTGAAATAGAAGATATAATCTATTTCCAAAAGAAACTATACAAGGCATTGAATGTGCCTGTTAGTAGATTAGAATCAGATCAACAGTTCTCACTTGGAAGATCAAGTGAGATAACACGAGATGAAGTTAAGTTCTCTCGTTTTGTAGATAAACTGAGACATAAGTTCTCTATTCTATTCTTAGAAATTCTAAGGGTACAATTAATACTGAAAGGTGTTATGCCATCTGAGGAATGGGATGAGATTAAAGAATTTATAACTTTCGATTATCAAAAGGATTCTCACTTTGTAGAAATGAAGGAAGCTGAAATTTACAGGGAAAGAGCAAATACTTTAAGGGAGTTAGATGAGTATGTAGGTAAATACTTCTCAACTAACTGGATTAGAAAGAATATACTTAGACAATCTGAGGATGAAATTATTCAGATTGACCAAGAGATAGAAGATAACAAAGAAACGGATGATGATGATGGGGAAGGAGATGACTCCTTTGACAGTTATTAACCTAGAGGATTAAATTATGAGTAAGAAAAATGTAGAAGACTTAGTTAGTGCAATAGAAGCTGATGACAATATTAAAGCAAGTGATGCGTTCACGGCTGCAATGATAGATCAGCAGAAAAATGCAATAGATTCTAAGAGACTGGATGTTCAAATGAACTGGTTGGAGAAAGAGACAAGTGACTCAGAAGTTCAAGGAACTAGTTAGAATACTAGAGGCTAAAAAGTTTAAACTCCCTCGTGGCGAGCAGGAGATAGATTCTTATTTTGAAAAAGGTGCAAAGGGGAAGAAAGTACCCATAGTCATCGCTAAGAAAGCAAGTAAGTTCAAGGTTTATGTGGATGGACAGGAACTTGCAATCTATAGGACTGAAAAGGAAGCAAGAAAGAATGCAAAACAATTAATTGCACTACTTGGTGAAGATTTGGATGATTTTATAGAACAATTTGACATTGAGGATTCATTTGGATTCTCTGATGGATTAGTTGGAAATCAAACATATAACGAATCAGAAGAAAAGGTTCACAAAATTTAGAGGAAGAGAGATGTTTTTATTGTCAGAACAACAATGCGAAGAGGTTGAGTTAATAACCGAAGCAGATAAGAATGGAAAGAAAGAACAATACATTCAAGGTGTCTTTCTTCAAGCTGGTATGAAAAACAGAAATGGTCGTATTTACCCAGTTGACACAATGGCAAATGAAGTAAAACGATACAACAAAGAATTCGTAAATAAAAATCGTGCATATGGGGAACTGGGTCATCCAGAAGGCCCCACCATCAACTTGGAAAGGGTATCTCATATGATAACCGAACTAAGACAAGATGGAAAGAATTTCATAGGTAAAGCTAAAATTCTTAACACTCCAATGGGAAATATAGTTAGGGGCCTCTTAAATGATGGTGCTAAACTAGGCGTATCCAGTAGGGGTATGGGTTCAGTAGAACAAAAAGGTAATGCACAATATGTACAAAACGACTTTATGCTTGCAACTGCAGCGGATATCGTTGCAGACCCATCTGCACCAGATGCTTTCGTAGAAGGTATCATGGAAGGTGTAGATTGGATACAAGAGAATGGAGTTTTTAAAGCGAAAGAGATTGAGTCTTGGAAAATACAGATTCAACAGACCAAACAACGCCAATTAGAAGAAAAGAAGTTAGAAATCATGAAAAACTTCTTTTCTAAATTATAAAACTTATAAATACTACACAGAAGAACAATTATGTCCTTCGTTTTTTAATGTAAGTATTAAACAGGGGAAAACTATTATGTCTGATAAAGATAATTTAGAAACCATAGAAGAGGCTGGAACACAAGCAAAAGTTCCTACAACTTCTGGTGCTGTTACCCCAGACCCAGATGCTCCTAAGAAAGCAGTTGCATCAGTTGATAAAGCTGGTGATGCTACCAAACCTTCTAAAAAAAGGAAAGGTGATAAGGATGCTGGAGACAAGACTAGTCCTAAACAGGAAGAAGTTGAGTCTGATGAGGAAGGTGTTGATGTCGAAGATATGACCAAAATGGAAGCTCTTCGTGCAATGATTGAATCATTGAAAGGTCTGGAAAAGGCAGAAATCAAATCCCTCTATGCTGAAATGGTTAAGAAAGAAGAAGATGAAGATGATGAGGATGATGAAGACGAGGAAGAAGTTGATGAATCAACCAAAGCTGACCTTCTCAGAAAAATTGCTGAACATTTCAAAACAGAGGATGAAGAAGTCGTTAAGAATGCATATGCATCCATAAACGAAACTAAGAAAGTCAAGGAAGATGACGAAGACGAAGACGATTCAGAAGATGATTCTGATGAAGACGAAGATGAAGTTGACGAAAAGACTAAGAAAGAAGAAGTAGAAATTGATATGTCTGATGACATTGAAGCTTTAATTTCTGGTGAAGACGATCTTAGTGAAGAATTTCAAAACAAGGCAAAAGTAGTATTTGAAGCTGCTGTATCTGCAAAAATTAAAGAAGTACAATCTACTTTAGAAGAACAGAAGAGAGACGAAGTTGTAACTGCAACTAATGAAGTCAAATCTGAACTCGTAGAGAAAGTTGATGCTTTCTTATCTTATGTTGCAGAAGAGTGGGTTAAAGATAACGAACTTGCCATCGAGAGAGGACTTAAGTCCGAACTCACTGAGAATTTCATTACAGGTCTTAAAGACTTGTTTGAAGACCATTATGTCGAAGTACCAAGTGATAAGCTTGATGTTGTTGACGAACTTGCGGGTAGAATCGAGTCAATTGAGCAAAAACTCAATGAGGAAGTTGCTAAGAATATAGAACTTACTCAAAACAATGACGATCTAACTCGTGATAAAGTGGTTAGAGAAGTTTCTAATGACCTCACTGAAAGTGAAGTTGAGAAACTTACAAAACTTATCGAAGACATAGAAAATGATTCAGAATTTGAATCAAATGTCAAAACTATTAAGGAGTCTTACTTCTCTGGAGAAAAAGAGAAGGTTCAATTAGACGAATCAATAGTCGCGGATGACGGCGAAGAAAGTGGAACGACTGACAACACTGTTGTTGACCCTTCCATGGCTGCTTATACTGCCGCAATTAAGAGGGTAAACCCACTATAACTCATAGTGGATAATTTACTTAATATTAACTTTTTAGAGTAAGAGGAAACACAAAATGTTTATGTCAGAATCCTTACAAGAAAAGTGGCAGCCTGTGTTAGAACATCCCGATCTTCCAAAGATTGATGATTCTTACAAAAGAGCCGTTACTTCTGTAATTCTAGAAAACCAAGAAAGAGCTTTGAGAGAAGACTCTGGATACATCACTGAAGCATCACCAGTTAACGCTGCTGTTGGTTCTGATGGGTCTGGAATATCTAACTGGGATCCAATTTTGATCTCACTAGTTAGACGATCACTGCCTAACTTGGTTGCATATGACATCTGTGGTGTCCAACCTATGACTGGCCCTACTGGCTTAGTTTTCTGTATGAAAGCTCGTTACAATGACAATACTTCAAGGTTAGCAATGACCGAAGCATTGTTTGACGAGTCTGATACAGGATTTGCTGGTTCTGGTACACAAGCGGGAACTGATCCTTTCGGTGATGCTGCTGCTTATGCTACTGGTACTGGTATGACAACTGCCGCTGGGGAAGCACTCGGTGACTCTGCTAGTAACGCGTTTGCTTCAATGGCTTTTACCATTGAGAAAGCAACTGTTACTGCTCAAACAAGAGCATTAAAAGCAGAGTATACTATTGAGCTTGCTCAAGACCTTAAAGCAATTCATGGTCTTGATGCAGAAACAGAACTTGCTAATATCTTGTCTGCTGAAATCCTATCGGAAATCAACAGGGAAGTAGTTAGAACTGTTAACTTGCAAGCCAAAACTGGTGCTCAGTCTGGTACTGCTAACGCTGGTCGATTTGACCTAGATGTTGATTCATCTGGTCGTTGGTCTGTTGAGAAGTTCAAAGGTCTTCTTTTCCATGTTGAAAGAGAAGCCAACACAATTGCAAGAGAATCACGAAGAGGAAAGGGTAACTTTATCCTTTGTTCAAGTGATGTAGCATCTGCACTAGCTATGGCTGGTGTACTTGACTATGCTCCTGCACTCAACACTAACTTGAATGTAGATGATGCTGGTAATACTTTTGCCGGTGTCTTAAATGGTAGGTACAAAGTGTACATTGACCCATACTACACTCTCGACCCAGTGACTGGCCATAGTAACGAAGGTTACTTGACAGTTGGATACAGAGGTTCTAATCCTTACGATGCTGGTATATTCTACTGCCCATATGTCCCATTACAAATGGTTCGTGCGGTTGGTGAAAATACTTTCCAGCCTAAAATTGGTTTCAAAACTCGATACGGAATGATTTCAAATCCTTTCGTTGGAGCGACTCCAAGTTCAGGCCTTGCATCTGCGGATACAAACTTCTACTACAGAACAGTCGAAGTCGAAAATATTCTTTAATATTTTCTTCTAGAGATTACTATTCTTTAGTCAATTAAAGGGGACTCCAGTATTGGAGTCCCTTTTTTCGCCTGTCTTTAGCAGGTCTTTTTGGTGTTATAAATATACTATAGGGAAGTCAAAGGGACAACCCATACACACAAACACACAGGAGGCCGTCATGGTTGAATATATTAATAAATCTGGGTTCGAGATCAGAGCCGATTTACTCTCCCAAGCACAAGGACTACTTGAACAAAATGCACAACGACAAGTTGATGCACATTACTTCAATGTAGATAATAAACTTGTTACAGGTGAGTTACCAGTAATAGACATTACTGTAGAAGATGTTATCAAAACTGCAAGACAGTTTAATACATTTATCAACGAGAAGTAACTATTCTTAACAGAGAGGGGGACTTGTCCCTCTCTTTTGTTATAAATAGTATTATGGAAAAGATAATAAACAAGGAATATGTTGAATCTAAAACACCTCAAACCGAACAAAAACATGTGGGATGGTTTTGGGATCATCTCGAAAGGAAATTTTACAGGTGGGATAATTCCCCTCATAGAACTAAATGACTACTAGAAATATAGATATTGCAACTTGGGCTGGTGCAGTACCAGACAATCTCTCTTATCTGTCACCTACACAGTTTGAGTTGGTTATTGCAAAACTACCCAATACCAAATACTTTGCTACAGGTGCAAACATACCATCTGTTAGTGCAACTGCACTTAATCAACCTACCACATTGGGTATTCAACCCAAGATGCCAGGCGACAGAGTTGAGTTTGGTTCCTTTACAGTTAACTTTATTGTAGACGAGAATCTAACCAATTGGAAAGAACTATATGATTGGATGATCCAAATAGCACCAGGCTATGACTCAAAGGATTACAGACTACTAATTGGTGCTCAAGACAGAACAGGTCAACCATTCAATGACAGTGGCGACCCTAAACAAATGTACTCCGACATGACAATGGTAATCACTACCGCTGCTAATAACCCAAATAGGTTTATCAGAATACATGATTGTTTCCCAATAGACCTTGCAGAAGTTACAATGGATACTACCACTACAGATAACCCTTATGTCACAGCAAGTGCATCTTTTGCCTTTACCTACTTTGAAATTGCAGAAACCTCTTAGAAAATAAGTGGACAAATACCACTTTTGTGGTATAATAATATTATGAACTTAGAAAAAATTCAAGAAGAATGGAAGAAAGATAGCGTCATAGAACAACTTGACATGGACAAAGCATCCCTTGAAACTCCAAAATTACACTCAAAATACCTAGAACTACTTGCAGAGAAGAGACTTACATATAAGAAGTATGAAGTCCAGTATTCACAACTATTAAAGAATAAGTGGTTGTGGTATACCGATAAGTTATCTAAAGACGAAATAGACGAACTGGGGTGGCCTTATGACCCATTTGATGGCCATAGAGTTCTTAAATCAGACTATGGATATTACTTTAATGCAGATAAAGACTTAACAGACCTTAAGTTAAAAATGGAATACCTTGATGAATGTGTTACCACTTTAAAAGACATACTAAATATTATTACATGGAGACATCAATCCATTAAGAATGCAATTGACTGGTTGAAGTTTACTAACCCAGCAGGATAAATTATGCCATCTTTTTTAAGAGACCCTTTAATAGTTACACAGGGATTAAATCCAGAACTGTGTGAAGAAATCATAAACATTGGAACCCATATAGATACCAGTTATGCTGCGATTGGTGGTAGTAGTGGAGAGGAAGATTATAATGTAAGAAAGTCTGGAGTGTCGTGGTTTCCAAAAGAAATGACTATTGCAGATGGTAGAACTAAACTTAATGAAGATGTTTTACAACCAATAGTATATGATATCAATGACAAACACTTTGGATTTGATTTAACCTACCACGAAAATAATCAATTCACTACTTACAGAGCACCAGATGAACATTACCAATGGCATTGTGATGGAGGCCCAGATACCTATCAACTTGAAGGAAGTAAAATAGAGACAGATTTAATAGCTCAGGATGAAGAACAGGTTGATACCTATAGGAAACTTTCTTATATCTTTCAACTATCTCATCCAGATGATTATGATGGTGGTCGTTTAGAATGGATAGACCCTTGTCATAATCATTCAGAGATGGATTGGGGATTGTTCATAGAAACATTACCACAGTCTGCACAGGAACAAGGGACTCTTATAGTATTCTCCTCAATTCTCTATCATAGGGTCACTCCAGTGACTAGAGGTAAAAGGCATTCATTAGTAGGATGGATATGCGGCCCACAATTCAAATAGAAAAAATAGATGAGACTTATATAAGAGTCACATCAGAACCATCAGTTCAACAAGAATTAACAGATTATTTTACCTTCCCAGTGCCAGGCGCAAAGTTTATGCCTTCTGTTCGTAACAGATATTGGGATGGTAACATAAGGTTGTATTCTTATTCAGATGGTAAACTATACACAGGATTGTATTATGCAGTCCAACAATTTGCACAAGACAGGGAGTATGACATAGATGGATACAGATGGGAAACAGATGTCGAAGAAGAAAAATTCGTGGAAAACTTACAATTACCTTTCGAGGTTAGAGACTATCAAACAGAGGCTATTACTCGTGCGATCACGAGCAGACGATCTCTCTTGGTTTCACCTACTGCTAGTGGTAAGTCTCTTATCATATATGCTATTGCACAACATTTTATAAAGATTCATAGGAAACGAGTATTGATTATTGTCCCTACAACATCATTAGTAGAACAGATGGCAACAGATTTTGAAAGTTATGGATATAATAAACCCATAGATAAGATGTATGGTGGTAACAAGATAGGTGATACTGAGGTAGTGGTAACTACTTGGCAGACTCTTAGCAGGATGCCTAAGTCCTTCTATGACCACTTTGGTGCAGTATTTGGTGATGAAGCACACCTATTTAAAGCAAAAGTTCTCACAGGGATACTTGAGAAAATGAAGAATATCTCTCACAGATGGGGAACTACAGGAACATTAGATGACTCGCAAACACATAAACTGGTACTGGAAGGTCTTTTTGGCCCTACTCATTTTGTTACTAGCAGTGCCGATCTTATAGATGATGGCACTCTTGCAGACTTAAATATTCAATGTTTAGTCCTAAAATACCCTAAAGAAGTATCTAAATTAGTATGTCAAATGGATTATCCAAGAGAAATGGAGTTTTTAGTTGATAATAACAAAAGAAATCGTTTTATTCGTAATTTAGTACAGGATAGGGGTGGTAATACCCTCATCTTGTTCCAGTATGTAGAAAAACATGGAAAACAATTACATAGTGACTTCTTACAACTGGGTGGTAGTTTATTCTTCATATATGGTAAAACAGATACCCTTGCACGAGAAGAGGCTAGGCACCTTTTGGAGAAATCAGATAACACAACAATCATTGCATCTTATGGTACTTTCTCTACTGGAATCAATATGGAAAACCTAGATAACATAGTCTTTGCAAGCCCATCCAAGTCGAAGATACGAATATTACAATCTATAGGAAGAGTATTAAGGAAAGGAAAATCTGGGAAAGCAACTGTATATGATATTGCAGATGATCTATCTTTTGGAAAAAAACAGAATTATACCCTAAAACACTTTAAAGAAAGAATAAATACTTATAACAAGGAAAGATTTTCCTATAACATCCATGACATAAAATTCAAATGAACTACAAATACTTAAGACTTAGAACAGGAGAACACATAATCTCTATTATAGAGAATGTTGTACAAGGTCAAGTCAATCTGGTCATGCCTATGATTGCAGACTTGATACCATCTATGTTAGGTCATGGAACAGTAATGAAACTGTCACCTTTAGTCCCTTATACAAACGAAAGTAAAATAACAATTAATGCAGCTGACATAACTTATTCTGCTGAAATAACAGAACAGTTTCAAAAGTTTTACGATAAGGGAGTTACAGATTGGATAAAGATGAGAGATGAATTAGGTGTAGAAATAAGAACACCAAAACAAGAAATAGAACATGGTGCTGAAATCCGAAATCTCATCCAACATCATGCTAGAAAATTCTTTGATAATGAAATGACAAATCTTCCAGAGGATATGAGTGAAGAGGAAGTTGAAAGGGAATTTGCAGAATGGATTGCAGATCAAGGTGATGATACCAAAGGGACTATACATTAATAATAGCTATATCTATCCCTTTCCAAAGGTACATATTATTTTAACACGAGAAGCTAAAGCTGTCAAGTCTTTTTTTTACTTGACAAGCCTACATTATGAGGTATAATAGATAGATGGTTACAAAAAAGAAACCAGAACATTATGTAAACAATAAAGAGTTTACAGCAGCGATAACAGAACATAACATTGCAGTTAAGAAAGCAGTCAAAGATGGAGTGGAACCACCTAGAGTTTCAGAGTACATTGGAGAGTGTATCTACAAAATTGCAACAAGGTTATCAACCAAACCCAATTTCATTAACTATTCTTATAGGGATGAAATGATTTGTGATGGAATTGAGAACTGTTTACAATATATAAACAACTTTAATCCAGAGAAATCTCAAAATGCATTTGCCTATATAACCCAAATTATATACTATGCATTTTTAAGAAGAATTCAAAAGGAAAAGAAACAGTCAGCAATTAAACAAAAGGCGATAATGAATTCTGGTATCCTAACTGATATGGTAGATACTATTGAAGGGGATACACAGCAGTATAGTAATACATATGTTGAGTTTTTACAAGACAATATGAATGAAATAAACTATAAACCCAGAGGAAAAAAGAAAGTAGCACCAAAAAATAAAGGTGTTGAAAACTTTTACCAGTCCACGAAGTAATGAAAATTGCTATTTTAAACGACACACATTGTGGTGTTCGTAACGATAATATACAATTCCATGAATTGCAGAGAAAATTCTATGAAGAACTTTTCTTTCCTTATCTATTAGAACATGACATTAAACATATCCTTCATCTTGGAGATTATTTTGACAAGAGAACAGGTATTAACTTCTTATCACTTCAAAGGAATAAAGAACACTTTGTAGATCATCTTAGTGAGTATGATTTGACTATGGACTTGGTTCTTGGTAATCATGATCTATATTATAAGAATACATCCGAAGTAAATTCACCAACTGCATTGTTAAACCATCCAAACATAAAAATTTTTGGGGATATTGTTACCAAAGACTATGATGGATGTAAACTTTGTTTAGTGCCGTGGATTCATAGGGGAAACATTGATGATACAGTAGAACACCTTGATACAACTAAAGCAAGTATTGCAATGGGACATTTAGAAATCGAAGGTGCAATGATGATGCCAGGCTATTACTCAACACATGGATTGAGTCTGGATACATTTAAAAGATTTGATAAAGTGTACAGTGGCCATTTTCATATTAGGTCAGAAATGAATAACCTAATCTATTTGGGTTCTCAGATGGAATTTACATGGAATGATTTTGGTGATCCAAAACATTTTCATATATTTGATACTGCAACAAGAGAGATGTTACCAGTAGCAAATCCAATTAGAATGTTTGAAAAAGTATTCTATGATGATTCTAAAGAAACAATAGAATCAATACAAGAAAAAGATTTTTCATATTTAAAGGATATGTTTGTCAAAATAATTGTTATCAGTAAAGATCAACCTTATTGGTTCGATATGTTTATTGATAAAATTGCAAAGGCAGATGTAGTTGACTTTAAGGTAGTAGAGGATCATGGAAATCTGGATATGATGGCTGATGAAGACGCATTATCAGATGCAGAAGATACTCTGACTATATTAACTAAACACATAGAGGCTATGGAAATCTCTGGTGATAAAACAAAACTTGACAATCTAATGAGGTCTTTATACACCGAAGCATTAGATGTGAGTTTTTAAATGGAAAGATTAATGGTAGGAAATCAACATGGAATAGTATACAGTGGGCAATATGTTTGTGAAGGACATTATGTTTCATTTCGTATATTAGATACTACTACAGTAGTGATAAGTGAAATCATGGATTTACCTAGATTTCAGACTAAGGGTAGAACCTATTCAACTGAAAAGAAGGTTCCACTTGATGAAGCAATTGAGATACAAGATAAGTATATTAGTTTAGGGTATGATAAGATTTCATAGTGTAAAGTACAAAAACTTTCTATCCACAGGCAATAACTTTACAGAAATCTTCCTTGATAAAAGGAAGGCCTGTTTAGTTATAGGTGAAAATGGAAGTGGTAAATCAACAATGTTAGATGCATTGTGCTTTGGTTTATTTGGTAGAGGGTTCAGAAAAGTACCTAAAACCCAGTTAGTTAACTCTATCAATGGTAGACATATGGTGGTAGAGGTTGAATTCTCTATAGGCCAGAAGAGATATAAGATAGTTCGTGGTGCAAAACCAAACATCTTTGAGGTATATCTACATGATAAACTCTTAAATCAAGATGCAAGTATGAGAGATTATCAAGATCATCTTGAAAAACAAATCCTAAAAATGAACTACAAGGCCTTTACACAGGTTGTTATTCTAGGTAGTTCAACATTCGTACCTTTCATGCAAATGAACACATCAGATAGAAGGGGTATTATAGAAGATATTCTTGATATTAATATATTCTCTATTATGAATGATATCCTAAAGATTAGAATGGGTGCATTGCGATCTGAACTAAAAGAACTAGAATATGACATCAGATTATCCGAAGATCGTATTGATACCTATAAAAAACACATAAAAGCTCTTGGAGCTAATCGCCGGGCCAAAGTCACGGACTTCCGAACAAGTATTGAAAAAGCAGAGAAAAATAACGAGAAACTACAAGAAGAATGTACTTTAATCCTTGAACAAGTAGATACAAAACATGGAGATATTAATCACTTAGATGATGTAAGACACAAACTACAACATACTTTGGACATAGAAAAGAAGTTAGAGGATGCGAAAACAAGAGGCAACAAGGAAATTACCTTCTATGAAACTACTGATGAGTGTCCAACATGTCATCATAATCTTGAAGACACATTCAAGTTAAAGAAGATCAATACAACTAAAGGGACTTTAGAGGAGATCACAACTGCTTTAACTGACCTAGATGAACAGGTAAAAGAGATCAATAAGGAACTTGAGGAAATAAGAGAAGTTCAAGGACAAATTGACGAACTTTCAAGAGAAGTTAATAAAAAACAGACAGAAATCAATGCATCTAACCAATACATCACTAAGATTCAGAAAGAAATTGATAAATTGGATAAAGAAAAGTCCTCAGATGATACCAAAAAGTTAGATAAAGAGAAAAAAACTCTAAAGAAACATGAGAGTGGAAAAGAAAATTTAGTTGATAAGAGACATTATTATGATCTTGCAGCCTTCTTATTGAAGGACTCTGGGATCAAAACCAAGATCGTTAAACAGTATTTACCAGTAATGAACAAACTGATTAACAAGTATCTTGCATCTATGGAGTTCTTTGTTCAGTTTGAGTTGGATGAAAACTTTAATGAGATCATAAAGTCTAGATATAGAGATGAATTCTCTTATGCAAACTTTAGTGAAGGAGAGAAAATGAGAATTGACCTAGCATTGCTGTTCACATGGAGAGCAGTTGCAAGGTTAAAGAATAGTGTGAATACAAACCTATTGATGTTAGATGAAGTCTTTGACAGTTCACTGGATGAGGGTGGTACTGATGAGTTCATGAAGATATTAACAACACTAGGAAATGATACCAATGTCTTTATTATTTCACACAAAGGAGATGTTCTAAATGACAAGTTCAGACATGTAATGAAGTTTGAGAAAGTCAAGAACTTTAGCAGGGTAGCAGAATGATAATACTAAACAGTCATTGTAGAACAGGGTTGTATAAAGCATGGCAAATGATTATACACAATCTGATACAGAGGGAAGATAAATGGTTGAAGTTTAAAGAAGGTGGTGATGTTAGAGACCTATCTTATGATGTTAATAACTGGCAGAGATATCATGACCTAACATTTGAACAGATAAGTGGTGTTATGACTGGAGAAATTATTATGGATGTAGATGAGCCATTTGATACTTTTTTTCATGACATCACTAATCCCATTGAGCCATTTATAGGAATTGCATTAGATGTTCAAGGAGTAAAGGATAATAAGTTTAGTGGTGATCCAGTAAAAATCCGAAGAGAACTAATGAATATCCCTAATGAATTACATGAACTGCCACCCTTTGGAGTCTTTGGTGCATTCAATGAATGGAACAACATTAATTGGCAAGAAATGAAAGAGAAGGGATATAAAATTGTAAATTTACATAGACAAGATATGAAGTCTTGGTTTATATCCAGTACACTTTGCATGGCCATAGGTATTAATGGTTGGCATGCTTTTAGTGACGAAACAGCAACACAGTTATATAAGAATAGAGAAAAATTTGTTGGGAAACTAAAAGTAAATGCTACTGCTTTAAAGATTTTCTTTCTTACAGTGGAGAAGTATTTAGAATCAGTTCCAGCAGATGCATATTGTATCTATGAATCACTCTATACTAGTCCAGAGGTGTTCTTAAAAGAATGTGAACTAGACCCAAACCTTCCAATGATAGAGAACTATATAACTAAAAGAGTAAAACATCCAGTAGAAAACTATGTCGATTATTTAACAATGAGTGCAGATGAGTTTTCAGAATTATGGGATAAGACTATTCCTTTCTCATTTCACGAAAGATTTAATGTTGATGTAGTGGAATGTGGAGAGTTTATCGAACCAGAAGATTACAAGAGCAAATATTTAAGTGGAAGCGAAGAGGATTGATTTTTTAGATGAAGATGGCATTCTCTTATATGAGAATGTAGTATCTTCTGAGCAATTAGAAGACTGGTATCAGAGAATAAAAACCTTTGCACACTTTCGACAAATGGCCACAGCAGATAAAGATGGAGACAGTGATTATGGTCATGCTAAAATGCAACAAGCATATGCGTGGCAAGCAAATTTCAATTCTCCAGAGATTATTAAAGAGATAAATGAAAATCCAAATATAATGTCCAAAGTATCTGATGTAGATAAACAACAACCAGAAGGATTTGAACTAATGGAAGAGATATGGGATAATATTACTTTTAAATGTAATTGGAATTTAGAACCCATCCAACAGTATATCAATGCATTCAATCATGGAGATAATACTTGGGGACATACTGATTGGTATGAGTACACAGTTATTTTCTATCCAAATAATCACTGGGATTCTCAGATAATGGGTGGTGAGACATTATTCTTTGATGAAGAATTTAAATTTATTCGTGCAGCTGTAGCATGTACGCCAGGCAATGTGGTAGTATTCAAAGGAAACATACCACATAAGGCAGGATTAGTATCAAGAGAAACACTTCATGCAAGATTATCAGTTGTATATCAATGTAAAGGTAGTATATGAAATTAATAGCAAAGGACAACACAACCCTAAGATCAGTTGCAAAGCAATGGGACTTTGAAAAACCACCAGAGGATTTAATAGAACTTAGAGACAAGTTAATCAATACTATGATTGAAGAAGGTGGTATTGGATTGGCTGCACCACAAGTAGGCGTACCCTATAGAGTATTTGTTATGAGAGGGGAAGGTGCAGAAGAAAGTATGTTGATGGTTAATCCAGAGATTGTAGATCATTCAGTTGAAACTGCATCTATGGAAGAAGGATGTCTTACAGGTGGGTTAGAAGGAATATTTTGTATCCTAACTAGACCAGAGTCTATTCGTGCAAGATGGCAGAATGAAGATGGTGATGTTAGAGAACTAGGTTTTGGTGGTATGTCTGGAAGATGTTTCCAGCATGAATTAGATCATTTAAATGGTATCCTATTCGTAGACCATGCAAGTCACATAAAATTAGAAAGAGCAATTAAGAAAAAGAATAAACGGAAAAAGAAGTATGACAGATTTGTCAAACAGCTTAAAGAGTTTACCGCAACCAGAGGTGCATTACCTACACCAAGTGTTGAGTCAGAAGGAATGCAATCTTCTGATAAGGTATCACAAAGCGAATCAGAATAAAGTCACATATGACGATCCGAATATCATTTATCATGGTAGACGAATCCCTTTAGAGACTATAAATAACTTAGACATCAAAAGGATTATTGCAAAATATCAGTATGATGTCATTTCTGAAATCTGGTCTTTATATAAAAAAAGATGTTATCCAGAACAAACAGAAATAATGAGATGGCCAATAGGTGTCCCACAGGAGATGCATATTGATGTCATGGGAAATGAAGATGAAGCTGCAACAATCCCATTTACAGATTTTGCATCTATTCTTTATTTAAACGATAACTTTGAAGAGGGCACGACTTATTTTGAAGGTGGTATGGAAATCCAGCCAGTTCAAGGTATGGTTGCCATCTTTGAAGGAATGAAATTTTGGCATGGGGTAAATGCATGTAAAGGTAATGACCGATACACTATACCCATTTGGTATACAACAGAATGGAAGAATATGGAACTTCAATCACATGGTGGTGAGGGAAGAGCAGGTTCTAATCGAGGAACATTGCCAGATATGGGAAGCAATGAAAAGAATTTCACTTCTCTTCGCAACTGGTGGAAAGATACATACTTTCCAGATTTATAGGAAAAAAATATGGATGATGAATTAAGCAATTGTTATGAAGAGTTATTCACAAAGGTTTTAGAACTTCAAGGGAAGTATTCTGAACTAGCAATAGCAGGAAATATGGTGGTACAAGCTTTAAGGATTTATAAAAGTGTTCTTAATGATGAAGAATTTAAAAGTATGATGGAAACTATTGTTAGGAGTGAAGACAAAATCAGACCTTATGATAGCCCAACATTACAATAGGAGAAAATATGGATATATGGTGGATAATTTTAGAATTGCCTTTTTTAGGTTTTAAGTGGGCCTTAATCTTTGGATTTTGGTACATGATTTTATATTTTATTTTTAGTGGATTTAAGAATATAAAGAATCTATGAAATTTACAAAGATGGGTAAACAAAAAATACAACCAATCAAGGGCATCAAAGCAATGATGATCTTGTTAAAGTCTAAGAGTAATACTAAAGGATTTGTAGATATTAATACTTCTTTGAATGGTACTTGTCTTGATGACAGAATCAATGAATGGAGTAAAACATCTATGGGTAAGAAATATCAGAATGGTGAGAGATTACCATTGAAAGATACATACCCTAAAAATTCTGTTGGAGATGTATTAGTTAAATTTCTAGGACAGTATGCTGGAAAAACAAGTGATCTCAGAAAGTTAAATACACTACCACCTAAGAATCCACAAATTGCATTCATAAATTGGATTATAGACTGTCACGATATATCACACATAATGACAGATTATGGTCAAGATGTAGCTGGTGAAATACTCAGAATTGAGTATGAAATAGCACAATCCTACATGAGAGGATATCAGATTGTCTCATGGATGTTCCAATTCCGAACACTTTTTCTCAGCCCAATTAAGTTCTTCAAATTCAGAAAAATGGTCAAAGAAGCAAGAAAAAGGGCTTCAGAATCAACCAATCTTCACCTAGTTGATTGGTTTGAATACCTTGATGAGCCATACGATTTCGTGAGAGATCGAGTCGCAAGGGTAAAACCAGCTGAATTATATCAAAGGGATGACCCTTATTGGTATGACTGGGCAGAAAAGCACTTCTAAATCAACTTCTTAAATCCCTTTACACAGGGGTACATAATTTAGTATAATATAGTTAATGAGAGAACTTAACTATACACGAACTTCTAAAGATTCCCTTGCAAGGCTACTCGCACAGGAAGATTTAATTATAGAGCATAGGAAAGTTCCTACTGCTTATTTTGAACTTAAAAAACGAAAACTCGTTTGTCCAATCCTTAAAGATAATATGTCTGCTGACCTTTATGATCTATTCATGGGTCACGAAGTAGGACATGCATTGAATACGCCAGAAGATGGATGGCATACAGCGGTATGTGAAAAAGGAATGAAGTATAAAGGATATCTCAATGTCCTAGAAGATATAAGAATTGAGAAAGCAATCAAAAACAAGTATGCTGGTTTGAGAAGGTCTTTTTATGATGCATACAAAGAATTAAACAATGACATAGATTTTTTTGGAATTAAGAATAAGGATGCAAACAAACTTGCATTTATTGATAGAATTAATCTTAGCTTCAAAGTAGGACATACTATGATGCTTGATTTTTCTAAAGAAGAAATGAAGATCATTGATGCTCTTGAGAGAATGGATACTTGGGAAAAAGTTGTCAAAATGGCAGATTACCTTTATGAGTTATCCAAGTTAGAAGAAGTTGAACCTCAAGAAGACCCAAATCAAATGATGGTTCCTCAAGTTCAAGACCCAGATGGTATGGAAATGGATGAAGATGAAGATGGTGAATCAATGTCTTTTCCTCAAGAAGATCAAGAAGAATCTAGTGAAGAAAATGAAACCACTGGAACTGGTGATGAAGAATCTGATGAAGAAGGTTCTGAGTCTGATGAAAGTGCTGAGTCTGGTGATGAAGAATCTGATGAAGAAGGTGAGTCTTCCAAAGATGGTAAAGATGAAGATAATAAGGATGAAAAAGAGTCTGAAAAATCTGAATATGGAAAAGGTGCTGGCAGTCAAGAAGATAATGCAAAAGAATCTTTAACTGACAAGGCATCAAGAGAAAAAGAACAAGAATTTCTCCATGACGATAATAATAAAGAATGGGGAAGTGATAATTCTTATCTAGAATTAAACACCAAAAAAATTAAATGGGAAGATCATAAAGTTGGTTATAAAACCATTCTTGAAGAAATGAAAGCAGGATGGCAACACCAAATAGATGAAGGTAATAAAAAACAATTCTGGAACAATGTAACTCAAGAATGGGATTACCTTGAAGTAGGCGACCATACAGATGCTGACAGATATGTCCAAGAATTTATAGATCACAATCAAAAGATTGTGAATTACATGGCAAAGGAATTTGACATGAGAAAAGCTGCATCAAATTACAAGAAGGCAATGACTGCCAAGTCTGGTGAGATTGACATGCAGAAGATTTATCAATACTTAATTAAAGATGATATCTTTAAGAAAGTTACTGTTGTTCCAGATGGTAAGAATCATGGTATGATCTTACTGGTAGACTGGTCTGGGTCAATGCACGACTGCATTAAAGAGACTTTTGAACAGTGTGCAATCCTAGTGATGTTTTGCAGAAGGGTTGGAATTCCTCATAGAGTTTATGCATTTTCAGATGCATATAGAAAAGGAAAAACTATCGAAGAAAGACAAGCATGGCATCAACACTTAGAAGATCAAAAAGCACAAGATGAAGTTTTTGTAGGACAAACTGCAATGTTGGAACTTTTCTCTGACAAAATGAACAAAAGAGATTGGAAAGAAATGTTAACAACTATGATGATTCAAGTTGATTCCATGACTTATTACAGAAATGATAATGATGCTCCTTTCCAAAATCCTTATAACCAAGTTTACCAATATAACTTAGGTGGTACTCCACTGGATGAAAGTTTACTAATCATAAGAGATTACATCACAGAATTCAAACATAACTACAACATTGACAAACTTCAATTTGTTACTTTGAGTGATGGAGATTCTTTTCATGCTCATGGGATAACTTATAAAGGTGGTAGAAAATATCTCTTCCACGATAGAAAATTTAAAAAGACTTATGATTATCATACTGACAGATATTACAGTCACTATAATGATGATGTTGAAAGTGGTTCTACTGATTGTCTCTTAAAATGGATAGAAGATACTACTGGAGTTGATACTGTTGGGTTCTTTGTTTGTGACCAAAAATACAGAAAGTTTGACAGATATGCAGAACAGTTTTCAAAATTAGATATAGATTACCATGACCAATGGGATAAGAACAAAGAAGATTTTAAACTTTTCAGAAGAGATGGCGGTATCAAACTTAATTGTGGTAAAGCCTCTGGATGGAAAGAATTCTACATGTTAAACAAGAAAAAGATGTCAATTGTAGTTGAAGATGACAACCTCAATGTAGAAGAAGGTGCCTCTAAACAAAAACTTAAAGGTGCAATGATGAGAATGGGTAAAAACAAACTTTCTCAAAGAAAGATTTTACAACACTTCATCAAGAAGGTTGCATAATGAAATTTTGGGAATTAATAGAACAAAAAGCAATGTTTAACTGGGATATATCAGTAGTATGTTTATTCCTACTTATTGGAGTATTTATCAAAGATAAAGCCATCAGACTCGGATTGTGGGTAGGTGGTTTGATTTACTTATTCTTTGCAGTCCTATGGCATATGCCAGTAGATTGGAGCGTCCTCTATTGACACAGGGGTACATAAAATCGTATAATATAAACATGACGAAATTAATAGATTTTTTAGTAATGGGAGAAAATAAATGAATTTAAATGCAAATCATAACAGGTTTCTTGATGCATGTGCAGAACAGATGCCTGGCGCAGTTGAGTTCTCCAAATCGACAGTAAGGAAAATCTGCGACACAGCAGAAATACCTTTTCCTTCTTGGTTGATTAGGAAACCTCAATTTAAAGCTGGATATGGAACTTACTCGATTGAGTCAATAGTTCCAGAAAATTATGGTGCGGTTTCACAACCTGCCGTAGTTCCTAATGTCCAAGTTGTTCCAATTCCAACATCTGATGTTGGTATCAATGTTCTTGATGAAAACTTTGAAGTTATACCAAGTAAAATTGCAAATTATGTTCCTTTTGGACATTTTAAAGATTTGGAAAAAATCTTGAAATCTGGAATTTTCTTTCCAGTATTTGTAACTGGTCTTTCTGGAAATGGAAAAACTTTAATGGTTGAGCAATTATGTGCAAAACTACAAAAAGAATTATTTAGAGTAAACATCACAATTGAAACTGATGAAGATGACTTGATTGGTTCCAACACTTTGGTGAATGGAAACATCATGTTTAGGGAAGGCCCTGTCCTCAAAGCAATGAGGAAAGGTGCTGTTCTACTTCTTGATGAAGTTGACCTTGCATCAAACAAAGTGATGTGTTTACAATCCATCTTAGAAGGTGGTGGTTATCTAATCAAGAAAACTGGTGAGTTTGTAAAACCCGCTGATGGTTTCACAATCTGTGCTACTGCAAACACCAAAGGTAAAGGTTCAGAAGATGGAAGGTTCATTGGAACTAACATCTTGAACGAAGCTTTCCTTGAAAGGTTTGCAATCACTTTGGAACAAAGTTATCCACCAGTGAAAACTGAACAAAAAATCATCAAAAAGGATTTTGAATTGGTTGGTGTTGATGATGATGAGTTTGCAGAAAACTTAGTCAACTGGGCTGATGTAATCAGAAAGTCCTTCTACGAAGGTGCTGTTGATGAAGTGATTTCAACTAGAAGGTTGGTTCACATTGCAAAAGCATATTCAATGTTCAATGATAAAATCAAGAGTATTGAAGTTTGTCTTGCAAGATTTGATGATGATACAAAAGCATCATTCCTTGACCTCTACACCAAAGTGGATGCTGGGGTCTTAGGGACAGAAGAGGAAAACAAGAATGAGGAAGAATCAGACATCCCAATCTAAAGGAAACTCTCCCAAGAGGAAGGACTTAAATCCTTCCTCTTTTTCTAATATAAGTACGAAAAAGTTACTTACTTATGTTTATGGAGATTCTACAGGTTGGAATATAACAAAATTCGGAGCTACTTCTCAGTATGGTATTGAGATATCTCGATTGCGATTAGAGGGAATGGCGGTAGAGAGGTATAATAATCCTTATGCTGAATAGGGGGGCTACTATCATGCGATTGAGTTTTAAAGAACTATGACAGAATTTGAAGATGTAGTTGCCAAACAAATGGAAATTATGCAAGCAGAAGAATGGGGTAAGAAGGTAAAGTACCTTCTTGCACAAGATGGTAAGACCCAGATTGTACTTAACAATGGGGATGTCCAGTGGACTGACAGTAAGACTGGCAAATCATATTGGGAAAGAAAGAATCCAAAAGAAGAATCTTTAGTTGATAAGTTTGTTAGATGGAGATCGGACAATAGTCCAAACAGAGAATAATGTTACCATTTTATTTTAATTTTTTGAACAATAGGGGCGAATCTCACGAGGATGAAGCTCGGGCAGGGACAGGGGGCCAACCTTATACAAAGAGCACAATTATTTCTATCTCTTGTAGTATAGACAGTGCCCCCATCCCGCCAAATTTGATTGATGAGTATCATTGATGAAAGTATTTACACTTTATGGATGGGACAACCTTGATGAAACAAGACTTTGTATTCATTGTGGAATGTATAAATCTTTAGACGAAATGGATGTGGATAGACCACATACAGCTCCAAGAGGAAAGGGATATCGTAATGAATGTAAAGCATGTAGAAAACAAATATCTAAAGATATTAGAAAACTAAAAAGAGAATATGCAAGTCTCAAACCACACTTGACTGATACATGTCCTATATGTAAAAAGACTGGTATAGAGTTAATGGTAGGTAGAAGTCAAGGAGCTCATAAAAGAGGGCCTTGGGTTTTAGACCATTGTCATGACACTTTAACATTTAGAGGATGGATATGTCATGATTGTAACAATGGACTATCTGGGTTTAGAGATGATTTAGATAATGTAAAAAGTGCAGTTAAATATTTGAGGAAATTTGTATGAATGTTAAACAATTAGATTTACCCTTACCAAAAATTCCTAGAGGTCAGATAGACTCACAAGAATATGCAAGGGTATTAAACAAAGAAGGACACTTCCAAGAGTATGTTCATGGAACATATGATGAAGTAGAAGATTACTGTAAAGATAAAGGTTACTGGGTTGATAGATATTTTGACCATGTTGACCCTATGACAGTTCAGAAAGGATTTAGATATATTGGTAGTGGTCATAACCCAGCTGGTGTATCCAGACCCTTTGATTATAAAAAAGGAATACCAGATGTTAAAGACAAATGGTAACTTGACAAATCCAGCTTTTATGAGATAATAGAAGGTATGAAAGATTTAATAATTGATTTTAAATTCAATGAACCGAAACTCCTTGAGGAACTTTCGGAATATGTAGCAGAAACTTATACAGAACATTATGGTAATGGACTGTATCAAGCAACAGATGTAATTCTGGATGCTGGTCATGGTGAAGGTTTTTGTATTGGTAACATCATTAAGTATGCAAAACGATATGGTAAAAAAGAAGGGAAAAACCGAAAGGATATCTTGAAAATTTTACATTATGGTCTGATTGCACTTAGTGTTCACGATAGCGAGGTAAATAATGAATCTAAGTGAAGAAACATTAAATCTCTTACAAAATTTCAGTAGTATCAATTCTGGTATTACAGTAAGAGTTGGGAACGAACTAAAAACCATTAGTCCTATGAAAAACATATTTGGTAAAGCAAATGTAGAAGAGACTTTTGATACAGAGTTCTCAATCTATGATTTATCAGAATTCCTTTCAACAGTATCTTTATTTGATAAACCAAGTTTTGATTTTTCAGATAAACAAGTAACACTTAATGGTGGTAATGTAAAAGCAGTATATAATTATGCTGATTCTGCAATGGTTATTAGTCCAGAGAAGGATATAACTATGCCAAGTCCAGAGATTGTTATTGATTTAGAACAAGCAACATTGAATAAACTTATTAAAGGTTCAGCAGTTCTTTCATTACCAGATTTGGTATTGGAGTCTGATGGAACAGATGTCACTTTAACTGTTAAAGACAGAAAGAATGACTCAAGTAATAGATTTGGGGAAAGAGTGGCCGATGGAGATGGAAGTTCCTATTCAATGAATTTTAAGATGGAGAATCTTAAAGTATTAGCAGATGATTATACAGTTTATGTATCATCTAAAGGTATCTCACACTTTGTTTCTAAGAACAAAGGGGTTGAATACTTCATTGCATTAGAACCAGATTCAAAGTATGGGTCTTAACTCATATAAATAATGAATGTAGATACTAAGACATTGGTATTAAGGGCAATAAGGCCAACTCTCTCATCTAGGGGTCTTATTCGTAATGTAAAGGCGGGTTTGCATTATTTTTTTTGAACACACTGACACAGGTATATTATGGATGAATTCTTATGGGTAGAAAAGTACAGACCTAAAACAATTGAGGACTGCGTACTACCTTCCAACATTAAACAAACTTTTTTTGATCTAAAAGGTGAAATTCCCAATATGATTTTATCTGGTACTTCTGGTACTGGAAAAACTACTGTCGCAAAAGCAGTATGTGACCAGATTAATGCAGACTGGATTATGATTAATGGTTCTGAGGAATCTGGAATAGATGTCCTAAGAACTAAGATTAAGAGCTTTGCATCCACTGTTTCATTAAGTGGTGGTAATAAAGTTGTTATTTTAGATGAAGCAGATTATCTAAATCCACAATCAACTCAACCTGCTTTGAGAGGATTCATAGAAGAGTTTCACAAGAACTGTAGATTTATCTTAACATGCAACTTCAAGAACAGGATCATACAACCTTTACATTCAAGATGTACTGTAATAGATTTCAAAATACCATCTGACGAAAGACCGAGGCTTGCTGGTGTGTTTCTTGCAAGGATGATGGATATCTTAACTCAAGAAGGTATCAAATATAATCAAGATGTTCTTGCAGAACTGATAATGAAGTTCTTCCCAGATTTTAGAAGGGTTATAAACGAATTACAAAGATACTCAGTAAGTGGTGATATTGATGTTGGTATCCTTGTCAATGTCCAAGAAGAAAGTTTAAGAGAATTGATAAAGCATATCAAGACCAAAAGGTTTACAGATATGAGAAGATGGGTTGCAATGAATATTGATAATGACCCAGTGATGTTGTATAGAAAGATATATGACACAATGTATGATACTA
>Ga0315334_10000321_pt1 | contig 29511 bp, 43 predicted proteins | sample M150034915metaG_FD_205555 | JGI IMG/M metagenome (GOLD analysis project Ga0315334, IMG submission 205555) | Ammonia-oxidizing marine archaeal communities from Monterey Bay, California, United States - M1 500m 34915 | ecosystem: Environmental > Aquatic > Marine > Intertidal zone | place: USA... | reverse complement strand
ACTCTTAAACTTCTCGAGGCAACCGGACATATTACAGTAGAGAAGAACCCTACTACCGGAGATGCTAAGATAACGAAGGTTAAAGTCGTAGATGTCGAAAACAAGACATAATCTTTTCACATACGAAGAATTACAAAACCATCAGCAACAAGGTTCATGGCCAATTGCTGATTCTACATTGCTGTCTTCAAAATATGCAGATAGGTTTGAAGTAGCAAAAAAATTACATGATATAGCAGATATTGATTTTTTTAAAAAACATAATGCTGAACAAGAAATTGAAGAATGGAACGATGATGTTATTCCAAACAAAATTTATTCATATCTTCATTCTGGCAATGTTTTTGGATGGGATCTTGATTATATAGCTGGTCCTGATTCATGGATGTCACATAATGATGATGTTAAATCGTCAGATGTAGTACAAAGAAGTAAGATATACTTGTATCCGTGGTCAGAAGAGGAGTTAGAATCGTATGATACACCGTATTGGGCGTTACCAGCTGAACTTACTTATTTTATACAAATGCATAAAGATTTTAAGCCAGTCTTAGAACATTACTTGTATCAAAATTATTCTGATCAATCAGAATTATGGGAAGATTTAATCCTTTACAAATTAATGATTATCAAGTATAATACTCCTAGTGCTACAGAAAAAAATCGTGTAGAACATAGAAAACATAATTCTGAACGATTTGGAAGAGAACATTGTGATGAAACATTGGGTGGTTTACACTTAGGTGAGAACTATTCAGAGTTTTATGCAAAAAATACTAAAACGAAAGAACGAAATATGATTACAGATCTTACAAAGAATAAAATGTTATGGATGCATTCTGAACACGCAGAACAAAGTGGATGGATACCAACATATCACGGAACGAAGCACAATCCACAAGAAGACTTAGAAGATCGTTATAGTATAATTATGGATTTACAAGTAAGATATAAATAAACACATAGGAGATAATATGTTAATACCAACAGTAATAGAACAAACAGGCAGAGGCGAACGTGCATACGACATTTATAGTCGTTTGTTAAAAGATCGTATTGTAATGCTTAATGGCGAAGTTAATGATAACACCGCAAACTTAGTAGTTGCACAAATGCTATTTTTAGAATCGCAAAATTCTTCAGAAGATATTAATTTTTATATTAATAGTCCAGGTGGAGCTGTGACAGCAGGACTTGGAATTTACGATACAATGCAATTTATTAAATCTCCAATAAGCACAATTGTTATGGGCCAAGCATGTAGTATGGGCAGTTTCCTTTCTATGGCAGGTGAGCCCGGTAAGCGTCTTGTATTACCTAACTCACGTACAATGATTCATCAACCAAGTGGTGGAATGAGTGGTCAAGCCACAGACATGGAAATTCAAGTAAAAGAAATTATTAAAATAAAAGAAAATCTCACTAAAATTTACGAAAAGCATAATAGTGCAGGCAAAAAATATGACGAACTAAGAGAAGCAATGGAACGTGATAACTATTTGTCAGCACAAGAAGCAGTTGAATTTGGATTAGCTGATAAAGTTATAGAGAGAAAACAATAAATATTAGCATTCCAAAACATAGTATATTAACCATCAAAAAATACTGATAAATATTAAGCAGTTCAACTATAACTGTTTAACAGTAAAGGTAGGTCATGTATACATATAAAGCAAAACTAGTAAGAGTTATAAACGGTGATACTTTGGACATTGAAATCGATTTAGGTTTTGATATAATAATCAAACAACGATTAAAACTATATGGGATAAACACGCCTGATAGTAGATCTACAAATGTTACAACTAAACAAAAAGGACTTGACGTTAAACAACGACTTATTGGGATTTTAACAAAAGAATTTAAAGTAGAAACCATTCTGAATAAAAGAGGGAAGTATGGTCGTATACTTGGTAAAGTTTATATTGTCGACGAAAATGACAATGAAGTTTGTATAAACGAGCTGCTTGTAGACGAAGGTCTTGCAGTGCGTTATAACATTGGAAAATAATATGAAGATATTTGGTATTTGGACAGTATTAGTAGCTCTGATAATTAGTGCAGTGGCGGCCTACTACAGCATTGTTGGCTTAGTTGCTATTTTTGCAAGTGCCGTAATTCCGATTATTATCATGGGTACTGTGCTAGAAGTTGGTAAACTTACATCAGCTGTTTGGTTACACTTGAACTGGAAATCAGCACCCATTCTTATTAAGACGTACCTCACTATAGCCGTAATCCTGCTTATGTTTATTACAAGCATGGGTATCTTCGGATTCTTATCTAAAGCACACATTGAGCAAACTAGTGCGGCTAGTGAGAACGTCGCTCAAATAGAACGTATAGAAGAAAGTATTGTTCGAAATAAAGTAATTATTACTAAAGCAGACAATAAAATTGTCAAACTAGAGACAGTAGATGATACTAAAGATGAAGGAATACAAGAAAAAATACGTATAGAACAAGAAAGAATTAATACAGCATACACTGGTGTACAACCATCAATTGATGAACAAAATGCAATTATAATAGCAGAGGCTGAAGCCAAAGCAAATGCTATAAAACCGTTTGAAAACGAAATAGCCAACATTGATAGAAAACAAGCATTACTAGATGAATATTCTGTAAATGGTGAAGTTGAAAAGATGCAAGGATTAATAGGCGTAGCACAAGACGGTCGTATTGGTTGGAATACTAGAGAAGCATTAAGAATCTTTAAAGAAGATACTACTAAAGCTAGAATGATGGCAGTCTTCATGCTAAATAAAGTTAGAGCAGAGTTTGATAATTCGGTCACTGAATCTGCTAGAGAAGAAATTAAAAGAATTAGAATGATAGCAGAACAGCAAATTTCAGATTCTAACGCATTAATTACTAGACTAAGAGCACAACTCGGTCAAGGTCAACAAGAAGATAATACAACATTAATTGACATACAACGTAACTTAATTATAAGTTCTGAAACTAAACTAGATGAATTATACAATTCAAAGTATGAATTAGAAGGTGAAAGTAGACAACTAGAAGCAGAAGTTGGCCCTGTTAAATATATTGCAGAATTAGTATATGGCGACACAGCAACAAGAAATGTATTAGAAGATACAGTTCGTTATGTTATATTAATATTAGTAGCAGTATTTGATCCATTAGCAATAGCACTTGTTCTTGGAGGTGTATCAGGATTAAGAAAAATTCAACTAAAGGAAACAAATGGAACACAGAAACAACCCGAAAAACCTAAAAATGGTAAAAATATCACCCGCACTAAAAAAAATGATTTGGATACTAAAAAGAACAACACACCTGCCAAAAAACCTGTTATTCAAAATGAAATACATGAATCAAAAATAGGTTTTGATGAACTTAAAGGTGTAGTACACGTTGACGAAAAAGGCAGAGAATACAAGATCGACAAACATGGTAGTAGAAAATATTTAATTGATTGGCAACAATATGATCTAAATGACGAATACAAAGATTTTCAAAATAAAAATAAAAAGGACTAATTAATGAAACTAGATAACAGTAGTTACACTGTAACACCACCTGATTTATACATGACTGAACACGGAATAAGTATTCTTATTTCAAGTATAAATGATGACTTAGTTATCTCTATTAAAGAATTATTTGAAAAACTTATTGCTACTAGTATTGTTTTTCTAGTCCAAGGCAAAAAAACTAATTCAGGCACATTACCTTGGATGTGGAATAACTCTACAACATGCGACTTTATGGTTATTGACATAGATACGTGTGCATGGGAAGATATAATGGCAGGTTTATTAAAATCAAAAGATAAGCAAAATACAGTACTCTTTTTTAGTGATAAGTACAAGAGAAGAGAAACTGTAAAATTAATAAATGCTACAGGAACTAATTTAGTTGTAAGGTCTATTGAAGACATTAATAACTATATAAGATTACAAATGAGTCCAGAATATATTAATGAAGCCTAGTACCACAATTTGCAATTTTTGCAACAAAGATGCAACACAAGTAAAGAAGCTATTAGCGGGTGATAGTGGAACCCACATATGTAGTGATTGTGTTAAACTTTGCTATGGCATTGTTACAAATGAACCAAAAGTTACAACAACTGTTATTCGTAAAGCATTTAACGTTCCTACACCTAGAGAAATACATGCAAATTTAGATGAGTATGTTATTAGCCAAGACAAAGCAAAAAAGACATTAAGTGTAGCAATATACAATCATTATAAAAGAGTCACAACCAAAACAGAAACTAACTTAACAAAAAGTAATGTATTACTTGCAGGACCTACAGGAACAGGTAAAACATTAATGGCACAAACACTTTCAAAGTTTTTAGGTGTGCCTATGGTTATTACAGATGCTACAACTATTACTGAAAGTGGATACGCAGGTGAAGATGCAGAAGCACTAATACATAAATTATTTCAAGCCGCTGACTATAGTGTAGAATTAACTGAACAAGGAATTATATATGTTGATGAGATTGATAAAAAAGCCAAACGTAATGACTATGTTAGTTTAAGTAGAGACGTTTCAGGTGAAGGTGTACAACAGAGCCTTTTAAAGCTCATGGAAGGTACAATAATAAATGTTCCAAATAAACCGCAACAATCCCCTGAGAAAGTTAAAATAGATACCACCAACATATTATTTGTAGTAGGTGGCGCCTTTGTTGGACTAGAAGATGTTGTGGTTAATAGACTAGGAAAGTCAAAAATAGGGTTTAATGAGTCTAAAGATGAAAAAATAGATAATTGGCACGATTACTTACAAACACGTGATTTAATAAAATATGGATTAATACCAGAGTTTGTAGGACGTTTACCTAGCGTTAACGTGCTAAATACTTTAAATAAGCGTGATTTAATTAGAATACTAACAGAACCTACTGATTCTATAATAGATCAAATAAAAGAGCTCTTTTCACTTGACAAAATACAAATAGAGTTTACAATAGTAGCATTGGAAGAAATAGTTAATATTGCTGTTGATGAAGAATTAGGTGCAAGAGGATTACGTAAAATTTTAGACGAAAAACTACTTGAAGTACAATATGAGCTACCAGAATTATATAAAAAAGGGATACGAAAAATTATTATAAATGAACAAGTGATTACAGACGGACTACAGCCACAGTATATTAAAGGCGACCACGCTATTAGTGTCAATAATGCAGAATAAAAGAAACTTTAAAAGAAATCGCGGTCCATTTGTTATAGCTAACGAAAAAATTAGACACAACGAAGTAAGAGTTTCCTTTCCAGACGGTAATAGCCAAATACTGTCTATTAAGGATGCTTTAGAAGAAGCACAAAATGTAGGTTTAGATTTAGTGTTAATTGCCGAAAAAGCAAAACCACCAGTTTGTAAAATAACTGATTTAAATAAGCATTTGTACGAATTAAAGCAGAAAGAGAAATTGGCTAAGAAGAAACAACGCGAAAGCATTGTAGAACTCAAAGAAGTACGTATGGGTCTAAATATTGAAACACATGATTTAGAAACTAAAGCCAATATGGCTCGTAAATTTTTGGATAAAAACAACAAAGTAACAGTTACCGTTGTTTTGCGTGGTAGAGAACGTGGAAGGCAAGACCTTGCAAGGGAATTACTGAATACGTTTGCAAATATTCTAGATATAGAATATGAACAAATATCCACTCAGAACAATAGAGTATCTGGAAAAATAAAATAAGGCAAACATGGCAATATATCAAAAAAACAGACGTGAAGAAAAAAAGCAGTTCGGAAATGGACTTTCTGTAGAAGTTCGTAATGGAAACGTTGAACAGGCTATTAGAAAGTTAAAGAAAATGATGATGAAGGATGGTATCATGCAAACAGTGCGTGAACGTAGATACTTCGTTAGTAATACGGAAAAACGGCTTAAAGCAAAGGCGGCGGGCAAAGCTAGACGACGCAGAGAGATAGCTAAAGATTCTATAGTCAGAAAAAGACTATATTAAAGCGTCAAAACAGAATTTATACACAAATTGTGGATAAATAACAATGTATACAACAGGACTGATTCCTACCGTATACATGGAATGCCGAAAGGGTTCCAAATAATCTTGCTTAACAAAGGAGAAATGATATGACTAGATTAACAACACTAAATCTTCCAGATTTTTATAAAGCTACAATAGGCTTCGATAGACTATTTGATGACTTAACTACAACATTTGCATCAAATACTTCAGGCGGTTACCCACCTTACAATATTGTAAAGGTGAGTGAAAGTAGTTATTCAATTAGCCTAGCAGTTGCAGGCTTTGATAAAGACGAAATAAAAGTCGAACAAGACGGTAATCAACTTTCGATTAATGCTGAAAAGAAAGACAGCAAGGAAGAGATCGAATATTTATATAAAGGCATAGGAACTAGAAACTTTAGAAGAGAATTTAGTTTGGCTGATTATGTAGAAGTTAAATCGTCTAAGTTAGACAATGGTATCTTAGTAGTTACATTGGAACAAAACATTCCAGACGAAAAGAAACCTCGTAATATTAAGATTGACTAATTAAGGTAAAATATGACTCAAGCATCAACACAAGGCGTAGCAGATATTACTAAGTTAAAATCACCACCAAGGTATAATGTGGTTTTACTTAATGATGAAACTACACCTCAAGATTTTGTAGTTAATGTTTTACAGGCAATATTTAATAAGTCAGTAGACGAAGCAAAATTAGTGATGCTTGAGGTTCATGAAAAGGGCCGAGGAATAGCAGGTACTTACAGTTACGAAGTAGCAGAGCAGAAAAGTGTAGAAACTATAACTGATGCTAGACGGAATGAATATCCGTTAGATGTTACAATAGAAAAATCAGAATAAAATATTAAATGAAAATAGCAATCACGCAACGTGTGGTTGAATTTCGAAATGGACCGTATGACAGCATTGATCATGGATTTTATGAAATGTTTTCAGGTCATACATTACAACCCATTCCTAATCACTTAGAACATTATAAAACAAAAACAATAGTTGATAGTGACTTAGTAGTATTTACAGGCGGTAATAGTATGATGCCAGATAATTGGCAATATAATGAAAATCGTTTAAGGGTCGAAAAACACACGTTAGATTTAGCAAAACTTTATAACAAGCCAATATTAGGTATAAGCCGAGGGTGTCAATTCTTGACAATTGCCCTTGGCGGCAATATCAAACAAAACGGTAGACATACTCATGATCATAGTGTAAACTATAAGGGTAGTGAGGTTGAAGTTTGCAGTAGGCATGAAGAAGTGCTAAGTAAAATTCCACATGGATCTACTTGTCTTGCTACAGATAATGAAGGATACTGTGAAAGTTGGAAATTAGATAACATGTTGACTGTATTATGGCATCCAGAAAGAATGAAAACACATTGGCTTCCATATGAAGCATACGGAATATTAGGATTATGAAAATAGGATTTACTTGCAGTACATTTGATTTATTACATGCTGGACATATTGAGATGTTACTAGAAGCAAAAAGTACTTGTGATCATTTAATTGTTGGATTACAAGTTGATCCGAGTATTGATAGGAAAGAAAAGAATCCACCTATACAAAGTTTAGTAGAAAGATATGCTCAATTAAGTGCGGTAAAGTATGTTGATGAAATAGTACCATATCAAACTGAAGCAGATTTACAAGATATTTTAAGTATGTATCCAATTAATATTAGAATATTAGGCGAAGAATATAGAACAAGGGACTTTACTGGTAAAGAGATTTGTAAATCAAGGGATATACAAATTCATTTTAACAAAAGAGACCATAGATTTAGTACAACTGACTTAAGAAAAAGGGTGTGTGAAAATGAGAATTGAAAATGATACAAAATATGATTATAGTGACGTATTAATTCGTCCGAAACGTAGTACATTAGGTTCACGCAAAGACGTGGATTTAGAACGTGGTTTTAAGTTTCGAAACTATGAAGGTGACACAGTAGATGATTATAGACATTATCGAGGTGTGCCCATTATGGCATCTAATATGGATGGTGTAGGTACAACGGAAATGGCTGATAAATTAGCTGAACAAAAAATGTTTACATGCCTTGTTAAGACATTAGCAGTAAGTGAACTACTTGAATATTTTAATAAAGACGAATGTACATCACCACCCAACGATGACCGTAGACGAGAATATGTAGCAATGAGTATTGGCATTACTGATACAGATTTAGCAAAATTTAATGCAGTATATCAAATGACTGAAGGCAATCTAAAGTATGTTTGTATTGATGTAGCAAATGGTTACAGTGAACGGTTTAGTAATTTTGTTAGAAAGTTTAGAAATAAATATCCACACGTAGTTATTATTGCAGGTAATGTAGTAACAGGCGAAATGACAGAGGAGTTAATACTTAATGGAGCAGACATTGTTAAAGTGGGTATTGGTCCAGGATCAGTATGTACAACACGTATACAAACAGGTGTTGGATATCCACAACTTAGTGCAGTTATTGAGTGTGCAGATGCGGCCCATGGTCTTGGTGGACATATTATCGCTGACGGCGGTTGCGTTTGTCCTGGTGATGTGGCTAAAGCATTTGCAGGAGGAGCAGATTTTGTAATGCTAGGTGGAATGTTTGCAGGACACGATGAAGGTGGTGGCAATCCAGTTACTAGAGATGGCGAGAAATTTATACAATTTTATGGTATGAGTAGTGATGCGGCAAATGTAAAACATTTTGGCGGCCTTAAAGATTATAGAAGTAGCGAAGGCAGAGAAGTACTTGTTCCTTACAGAGGTCCAATAGAAAGTACTACTCAAAATATATTAGGTGGTGTGCGTAGTACATGCACATATGCAGGTGCTCAGCGCCTTAAACATCTAATGCGATGTGCAACATTTATAATAGTTAATAATCAATATAACCATACATACGAAGAGTCAACAACAAAACTATAATAGTATTTTCATAGATAACTATAGTTTTAAGGGCTAAATAGTTACATGAGCAAAGTACATTTATTATCAGAAATATTAGGTAAATTAGAAAACTTCAAAACGCAAGAAGAGAAGTTTGAGCTTTTATCTACATATCAAAAAGAACCTATATTAAAGAAAATACTTACTATAGCATATAACCCTTGGATTGATTTTGGAATGCAAGATTTTACTCCAAAACGACATGGTAAAAAATTTGGAATGGGTTTAACAAAGTTCTTACATCTTTTAACTGACATAATTGACGAAAAATTTGATGAAAAAGAGAAACTCTTTTCTTGTAATATGGCTATGATGCATATAGAAGAACGTGATGCAGATACATTTCTTAAACTATTAAGACAGGAACTAGAATTAGGTTTAGAATTAGAAACAATAAACCGTGTATGGCCTGGATTAATAATGATTTATCCAGTAAGCGACCCTACTCCAGATGATTATAAAACATTTGGATTTTATCCGGCAGCAGTACAGCCAATAAGTAGAGGCTTTAGAGTTAATGTTATAATACATAAAGATAATGTTTTATATAAAGATAAATTAGGCAACGATATAAAAGGTTGGGAAATGTATGATGAACAATTTAAAAATTTAGCACAAAGTAATAGTACAGTATTTGATGGGCATGCCGTAGTTGCAAATGGAACAGTTATAGTAGAAACCAACAATGAAAAAGTACTAGAAGCAGAACCAGAAAATATCAGATTTAATTTTTGGGATGTTATACGTTATGATGGATTTATAAAAGGTGAAGATACTCGTATAGGATATAATTGGCGTCATAACGGACTTGAACATATGTGTATACTTGCTGCAGATAAAAATAAGGTACCTTGCTATGATATAGTGAAAGCTGATTTAGTAGGAAGTGATGAACAGTTAGAATTAACTGTTGAAAAATATAAGTATAAATGTGTTATTAAAAGTTTAGATGGAACATGGACACATGGAGAAGATCCATCACAGATTATTTACGATTCTTAAGTTTCTTAACATACTGGCCTCCAGGATGGTCATATATAGCATCAAACATTTGAAACTTACTAAATGCTTTAAATGTACCTCTAACTCTGTCAATAAATCGTTGCCATGGTGTCATATTTGTTTTAACATGAAGATCATATGTTATATAATGAAGGAAACCAATATGTGTATAATATCCAAATGGTGGTACTCTACAAATAAGGTCATTATTATTTACAATACGGTAAGCCTCAATATCATCAAATTGTTTAGCCCAAAAATCATCACCTACTCTAGGAGATCCATATGTATATAAAACTAAGTCTGCACCTAACTCATGTAATCTACTAGCACATATAGTTGCCATTGCGGCACCTAAACTATGTCCTGTTATTACAAGTTTTTTAGTAGTTACTTTTTTACCTAGCCATTTAATAACTTGTGGATACAGTTTATCCAGTTCTCCCTTAAATCCAGAATGTACTGAACCTTGTGTTTCACTTTCAGCTGGCCATGCTTTAATATCAGCAAGAAAATCTTTAAAAGCGGATGTTATGGAAAGTTTTCCATCATCTTGTGCGCCTGTGCCTCTAAATGCTATAATAATATAATCATGCATTATTATTCCGTAGCCTTCTGCATTATCATTATCAAAGAATTTTACACTTGAATATTTAATTTTATGCTTTTTTAGATATTTAACTACTGTGTCTTTATCTTTATATATGATTCTGGAAATATTTGCACATAAATCAGTTAATTTCCAATTTATATTGCATTCTATTCCGTGCCCGTGTTCGGTATGATCTGTTTTATTTGTCATTGTAATGTATTTAGTTGAGTTTGCTCAATAGCTTCAAATAATGCTTTAAAATTTCCATGTCCAAATCCTGTATTACCTTTTCGTTGTATAATTTCAAAAAATACCGGGCCTGCTGCCTCTTTGGTAAAAACTTGTAACAATATTCCATCTTCTTTACTACCATCAATTAAAATTCCCGACTCACGCAAGGCATTAATATCTTCTTCATGATAGTCAATTCTGTCATCAATCATATCATAATATGTGTCTGGAGTATCTAAAAACTGTATACCATTTGCTTTTAATTGTTTAACTGTTGAATAGATATCATCTGTGTGTAATGCAATGTGCTGTACCCCTTCACCATTAAAATCTTTAAGATATTTTGCTATCTGCCCTTTATCATTTTTATCTTCATTTAAAGGAATTGCCATATTTCTATTATTTGACATCATTGCTCTACTTATTAAACCAGTTTCTTTTCCATCTATGTCAAAATACATATTTTGATACATTCCAAACCAATCAGAATAGTTTTTTGCCCATACATCAACATTACCTATATGACAATTATGTGTTATATGATCTATTTTGAAAGGACCTTTAGTATTTTGACTTACATTATGTGAATCAGTAAAATATAAAACAACTCCATCTATACCTTCGCCAGTATGACCAATCATTTGTGCTGGAATCATACCATTTTCTATACTTTCTTGATATGCTACTTTGGCATCATCAAAATGTAGTCCTACACCCGAAACACCTGGTCCATGTTGTGTTACAAAATCGTGTCTTAATGTAGTAACCTCAAAGTATATATCATTTGCATTCCAAATAACATCTTTATTATAATTTGTTCCTACTTTAGTGAGACCTAAATTAGAAAATAATTTATCATAATATGAATGAGAGTCTGCAGCCCATTGTAGAAAACTAAATCCTTTAACGTTCATACAAACCATCCCAGAATACTTTAACGCCATCTAGCATTTCTAGTGCAGATGCAATAAATGTATCTTCATCAAAATTATTACTACCAAAGTATAATTCTTCTAATTCATGCCACGTATGACTTGCGTGTTGTTCTTCAATTTTATCATGCCAGACAAAAAATCCTAATTTTAACTGTGGAATTCTAAGTCCTCTATCTAACTCTTTAGAAAGAAACGTTCTGTTCTTATTGCTTTCATTAAAGTTTTCTAAACCTTGTATTAATTGTTTCCAAAATCCTGCGGCTGCCCAATTTTCTACTGCGAAACTGGCTCCTGCTCCTACTACATTATTTTCAGAACCATATAAACGAATTAATTCATCACAGAAAAACAATGTAGATTTTGAACCTAGTGAACGTCTGCCTATGTCGTTAAAGCCTAAACCCAGTGGTTCTGCAAATGCAAGTAGCCATTCAAAATGAGCAAATTGAAATCTAAATTTACTACCTTCTACAGACCCTTCAATACCTCCAAATTGATTATTTGATACTTCAGTATCTTTTTTAAAAGCAACGCCAAGTTCATTCATTAGAATTTCTTTTGCATCATGCATTTCTTCTAATGAGCCGGCATTGATAACTTTGTTAAGTTGTGCTATTGTAAATTGGTTTGAAAAAACCGAGAATTGTTTGGTGAAATAAATTACATCATCTGAACTTAAATTTGCGTCAGCAAACCATTTGCAATATGAATTATCCGTAATAACAGGATGTGTGAATATTTCATTTTTTAATCGCAGTACGAAGGAATCAAATGAGACTTTCTTATCCTTAACCATAATACTATGCCCCTTTCATATACAAGTATTTATTAAATTTCGTGGACTTTTTGGTTTATTATTAGTTCGTCTTTTAACCCTTCAATGTACATTATAATTCGGTCACCTGGCTTCATATAAATCTCAGGTTCGTCTAATACTGCATTTCGTTCCATTAAACAACCAAATCCATCTGATATATCTGAAGATGCAACTGTTCCAGAGCCAATTAACGTGCCATCACTCAACTCTCTTGTTTTTGCGGCATATGATATTAGTTCAGCAAAACTAAAAGTCATTCCAGCCGCTGTATCAATTTTACCAATTAGTTTATCATTTAGTTCAATAATCATAGTTCCATGTAATCGAGAATCCTTCCACGAACTAGTATATCTATGCCATTGATTAGGTGAAATACTACATTTGCCAAGTGAACTATGAGGTTTACTTTGAAAGAATCCAAATCCCTTTGCTAATTCTCCTGGTATTAACTTGCGTAAACTTATGTCATTGATAATTGTTACATACTTGATATAACTCTCAGCATCTTCAACACTTACTCCTAATGGAACATTGCCAACAATTACACCTACTTCTGCTTCAAAGTCAACTCCATACTCATATGGAAATGGATGTATGTCTTCATTCCATAACAAAAACTTGTCACTTGCGCCTTGATACATTAAAGGGTCTACTTTAAAACTATCAGGCATTGTTGCACCACGGGCTGCACGAATTCTTGACATATGGTCAAGGTATGCACTTCCATCGCAGAATTGTGTTATGTTTAATTCTTTTGTTTTTATCATTTTATTTCTTTATCAGGTCGTAACTCACGTGCTTCGTCATGGTGTCCTAGTTCTACTAATTTATCCCATACATCATCTTCAATCATATTAATTAACTTTGCTGAGTCTTTTAATAAATTTCGAGATTTAACTGCACGGCATTTTCCGTCTTTTAAAAATATCTCATAGTAATGCATCAAATCTTTTATATTTGCTTCTAGTTGTTTTGCTTTATCTATACTCATTTCATTTACCTATTTAATCGTTTGTTAGACATTTGTTCCGCTATTAAATTTGTTGGAACATCGCTGTCTTCCGCAATTTTCAAACATATTAAAGCCCTATCATATATTCCATCAATCATGTTTGCTACATGAAAATCTGAAGGTAGGCGGCTAAAGTCTTTATATGCGTCAATTACTCCACCTGCATTAACAAGAAAATCTGGAACATTTATAATTCCTTTATCTTTTAATGCATAACCAACCATTGAAGTACATAATTGATTATTAGCGGCACCACACAAAATTTTACATCGCAATCTTTCAACAGTTTCTTTATTAACTGACCCACCTAATGCACACGGAGCAAAAATATCACACTCCACATCATAGATATCATCGGGTTCTACAATTGAAGCGTCATATTTTTCTTTTACTTCCAAACATTTGTTTTTATCTATATCAGTAACAGTTAGTGTTGCACCTTTATCATGTAACATTCTAGCTAGTGCCATTCCTACATGGCCTAGTCCTTGAATAGCAATATGTAAATCTTTTAAACTTTGTCCAGGAGCCATTTCCTGTCTTAAGAAATTAACTGAAGCTTCCATTCCCCTTATTACACCTAATGCAGTTGCAGGGCTTGGATCTCTGTCTGTTAATAAAACATGTTTAGTCATCTCATTAATTATTTGCATATCAGCTGGAGAACTTCCTACATCTTCTGCTGTAAGATATTTACCTTTACATGCATTTACAACTTCTCCTAAACTTCTTAATAACTCTGGAGTTTTTTCTGCATTACGCAAATTGATAACCGCTTTGCCTCCTCCAGCGTTTAATCCAGCAAGACTATTTTTATATGTCATGCCTTTTGATAGTTTTAATACATCTTCTATAGCATCATGAGTTTTTTCGTATTGCCAAAATCGTGAACCACCTATAGCTGGTCCTAGTTTTGTGGAATGAATTGCTATAAAACAATCTAATCCGGTGTCACTGTTTGTAGCATGGATTACTCGTTCATAATCCGGGATAGTTAATTCTTGTATATTCGTAGTCATTTAATTCACCTATGTTAATCTTGTTGTAATTTCTAGTCGTAATCCGTTTGGATCGAAAAAGTAAATGCTATAAATCCAGTTATCGTGATTAGTTGGGCCTATTACATTTACTCCATTATCAGTTAATTTTGTATACCATGCGTCAACATCTTCTGATGCATCAACTTCGAATGCAAAATGAACAATCCAATCATCACAATCTGTAGTAGTGCCTTTTTCATCACCAACATCAAAAAAAGCAATATAACTTTTATCTGCTAATTCAAAGAAAACATGTTTATATGGTGCGTATTGCCCAGTGCTCGGTACGTAGTCTTTTTCTATTTTATGAACATAAGGTAAACCTAATATACCTTCATAAAACGCAATAGTTTCATCTACGTTAGCACACTTCCATGCAAAATGATGTAATTTACCTAATTTACTCTGAGTCATCGACTATTTTCTCCAATTTGTGATACGGTATTCTTTTATTATAGATATATCTCCATACTTTTCCTCTACCGTTCTCTATTTCAAATATAGTTTCTGTAATTCCTATTTTAATAATTTTAGCTGGTTCACCATCTAAAAATACGTCATCTCCTGGTTCAAATCCTGGTTTCATTCTCCAACGAATACTTGCTACTAAGTCTGCAATATATTCTTTAAACCATAAAAGGGCCATTGTAGTTAAACCGAGTGTGATTATTGGGCCAAAATACTGAGATAATTGTAAATGTGTTTGTTCTAACATACTACTATTTATTATATTGACTTGACAAATACGGAGATATAGCATATAATATACATAATTAATAGAAAGGATATAATAATGACAAGAGAAAATAGTACTGTTCCATCAGTTACATTTAAAATACGAGTTCCTAGTGACTCTGCAGAACCAAATTCATGTGAAATCAACCCATCAACGTGGGCAGATCTTACTACAGATGAAGTCTTTTTAAATAAAAAAGTGGTAGTGTTTAGTTTACCAGGAGCATTTACGCCCACTTGTTCAACTTTTCAACTACCAGGATTTGAAGAAAAAGCACAAGAGTTTTATGACAAAGGTATAGATGATATATATTGTATTAGTGTAAATGACTCATTTGTTATGAATACATGGCGTGATCACAATAAACTTGCAAATGTTAAAGTAATTCCAGATGGTAATGGTGAGTTTACTAAAGAAATGGGTATGTTAGTTGATATGTCGGTTGTAGGTTTTAATATGCGTAGTAGACGTTATGCAATGATTGTAAACAATGGCCGAATTGAAAAAATGTTCATAGAACCAGATAGTTCAGCAAAAGACCCAGATCCATATATTGTAACTACACCAAATAATGTTTTTGTATCATTATAATAGGAGAAGATTTATCATAAATAGTATTGTGCAATTCATATAGGATAAAAATATGGCATATTCAGAAAAAGTATTAGAACATTATAATAATCCACGAAATGTAGGTAAATTCGACCCGAAAGTTGACTCAATAGGAACTGGAATGGTTGGAGCACCATCATGTGGTGATGTTATGAAACTACAAATCAAAGTAAGTGATGATGGCATTATAGAAGATGTAAAGTTTAAAACTTATGGTTGTGGAAGTGCTATCGCTAGTTCAAGCATGGTTACTGAAATGATTAAAGGCATGACACTAGCAGAAGCAGAAGCAGTTAAAAATAGTGACATAGTTGAAGAATTAGAATTGCCACCAGTCAAAATTCATTGTTCAGTATTGGCAGAATCTGCCATTAAGGCAGCAATAGCGGATTATACAGGAAAACACCCTGAAATTAACGCAAAACCGGTTGACATACGCTAGTTTTGTGTTATCATAAATAAAGTAGCAATGTTGAAACGAACTCAACGATATTCAGGACCTCGGGGCAGTACCGAGCAGCTCCACCATAAACACTTTGTAGATGAGACACAACAAGGATATAGTTACTACAATATACAAATGGCGACACGCCGTAGTAACGAACAAGGACAAGATATTCCATCTTGTAAAGTGTTTATGATGGGGCTGAAAAAGGATCGACTGGTATTTAATAGGTTTAGTGGAGTTGTCGGGATCTAAGCGCCGTTACCGCGAAGAAATTTTATAATTGCAAATAACAATTATGAGCCAGAAATGGCATTAGCAGCCTAATTTAGGTATGTAGGGGTTTTGTAAGTTGAGCCTGGCAACAGAATTCAACTTACACTTTATAAAGCACAGAGCTATATAATTACACACAGATAAACACACATCATAGTTTTATATATCAAAGGATAATTATATGAAAAACACTATAATTGCAGCGGCATTTGTTGTCGCTCTAGCTAGTGCGGCACAAGCCGCAGATTATGATAATACATCAGTATCAATGGCGGCTGAATCAGCTACTATTGGCTACAGTTTATCAACAAATGATACATCAAGATCTATTAATGTATATTCAATTGGAAGGGTCCTAGACCTCGGCGCCGGCGTGGCTGATAACGGTACTAACCGTGATTATAGCGTTTCGGTTGGCAGAACAATTACTATACCGGTAGGTCGTATAAGTGGATATGTAGATGGTGAAATTGAATACAATTGGGGTGATACATATACTTCCAATGAAATTCATTGGACTCCAACATTAGGTGCTAGTATTGACTTAGGTCTTATTAAACCTTATGCTGAAGTAGGTTACCAACTAAAATCAACTGAAGGCGATCTTCTGAATATTAATAAAGACGCACCAACTATGGTTTTCGGTACATCTTTAGCATTAACAGAATCAGCTTCATTGTCAGCTAAATTGACTCGATCTTTAAATCAAGATTGGAAGAAAACTGATAGCGAAGTTGGACTTGGAATTACAATTAAATTTTAAATTAAATTAATTTTGATCAAAAATTAAAGGGTCAGCTTTATGCTGGCCTTTTTTTATGTACTGGCCTGTAGCTAAATACAGTGTGACTGAGCAAGAAAAATATAAGAAAATAAAGAGTCCATGTATAAGTGTATGCAAGTATAATAAGAAGAATTATTGTATCGGGTGCAAACGTCATATGGTTGAAATATTTGATTGGCTAGACTATTCTGATACAATGCGTGAAGCAGTAATGAAAGATCTCAAAGATAGAAATATTAATGAAGTGGCTAAAAAGATTATTTTGTAAACCTAAACAAAAACCAGTGCGTAGATTTGCAAGAATTCCTAGTCGCAAGAGTAATATGTTGCCCACTAATTATCCACCCAAGTCAGATAAATAATTATATGAACATAGGTTTTACTACAGAAGAGCATCCAAAAAGTCCAAGACTTATAACAGTCACGCTGGATCAAACTACTGCATGAAAACTTGACTAGAGAACTTCTTAGACAACGAGGAGTATTTTTTCCTTAACCCTACTTGACTATAACATTAATTTGTTGTATAATATAGTTAACAAAGCATATTACTATTTGTTATATTAACTAAACAGTATATAAGAGATATAAAAATAGTTGACAGAAATGCGACTATTGTGTTATAATAATAACATGAAAATAGGAAGGGCGGATATGATTAATAGTAGACAAATTGTTGAGATCATTAAAGATGAGATGGACAAAGAAAACAACGAAGTAATCCGTAAGGCACTAAAAAAAGTTAAGGAACGTATTGAGATTCTTGAAGAAATTGATTATGTAAATACAGTTAAACAACCAGTGCATAGTCAAGAGTATCTTAATAAACAAAGTAAGGCAAGACAAAAAGCAACAGAAGAATTTGAGAAGTTTTTTAATGAAATATAGTGAACTTACACATACAATAGAAGTATGCCAAGAATTAGTAGAGGTGTTCCGGAGTCGTATACAAGAACACGATACCGGACACCTATATACTACTATTGGTACATTAGAAAACTACATAGAAGAACTTGAAAAACAAATAGTCGTACTAGACAACCAACTTGAATTACCACTAGAGAACTAAATGGAATTTGCAAGCCCAATTATACGTTTTAAAGATGTCAACATGGGAGAACAAGGCGGAAGGCACGACGGCAAACAAGCGATTCTTGATTTTGGCAAATATCAACTAAGCATTATCTGTAATGAAATGTCATATGGTGGCAAAGCAGGACTATATGAAATTGGTGTGTTTAAAGGTTATGCTACTGAAGACGAAAAAATGGTTCCACTTCCAGGCATTACAAACGATGGCGATGCTGTAGCAGGACATTTAACTAGTGACAATGTGAATATAATAATGCAAAAAATGTTCCTCATTACAAAAAATACACCAGTACAACTCTAAAGATACTATATACAGTCTGTATATAGCCATATCTATTATTTCTTGACATATCACCCCTTTTAATATAAACTAAATACATTATAGCAATATATTTTGCTATTATTTAAAGGAGAATATTATGATTGATTGGATTAAAGATAGACTAACTGAACGTACATCATGGGACGGTGTAGCACTAATAGCAGTTGGCGTAGCTATGTTAATTGTACCAGTTGACTTGATTGCTTATGCCGCTATAATTTATGGTGGATTTACACTAATAAAAAGTGAGTAAGTAGTTAAATATGAATATAGATAAGTTAAGAGAACAATTAAAAATTGACGAAGGTGTAAAATATGAAATCTACAAAGATCATTTAGGATACCCAACATTCGGCATAGGACATTTAGTAGTAGAATTAGATAAGGAATATGGCGAGCCAATTGGTACCGGTGTTCATCTAGATAGAGTAAACGAAGCATTTGATAAAGATGTTGCTGTTATGATTGATGAAGCAAAAAAGGTATTTCCAAATATAGATATTTTACCAGAAGAAGCACAACAGGTTATTGTAAATATGTGTTTTAATATGGGAGCACCTAGATTATCTAAATTCAAAAGATTTATAGCGGCTGTAAATGAAAGTAATTGGTCATTGGCCGCTATAGAAATGATGGATAGCCGCTGGGCAACACAAGTTGGTCTAAGAGCAGAAAGGCTAAGAGATAGAATTAATATATTGAGTAAATAAAAGTGGATAATAAAAAATACAAAGAAATTGTTCATTCTGATGAACTTGACCTTAAATCAAAAGAAGACAGCACGTGGAAGAACTTACACAGTAAAAGTTGGTGTCCAATACCTTTTAATACAATAAGCTGGCACCCATCTGGTGTTGTAAGTAGATGTATGATGAGTGCATACGACATGGGAGCCAGTCACGAAAGTGATAAAATGGTTACACTTAGACAGCAAATGCTTGATGGGGAATGGGACACACAAGGTTGTAGTCATTGTTTGCAAAAAGAAAAAATTGGTACTAAAAGCCAAAGAATGCATTGGCTAGGAAACAACATGATGGACACATTAGGACATCCAGAACCATATACTAATCCAAAGTTACGTGGAAATGATATAAGTCATTTGTTTATTAACTTTAGCAACGTATGTAATTTTAAATGTAGAATGTGTAGTTCTAACTACAGCAATAGTTTAATTCCTGAAGATAAACATATGGATAAATTGTTTCCTAATGAATGGAGTAAAGGTCCAGAGAAACGTCAGAAAAATTTTAATAATATTAATGAATATTTAGAAGCTAACCCAGAAGTACTAGATGGGATAAGACAAGTATGGATGACAGGTGGCGAACCGTTTATGGATGACAGCCCATATAAGTTAATGGAACTTATTGAAGAATACGGGCATCCAGAAAAGATTAAAATGGTTATCACAACAAATGGGTCAAAGTTAGATTTTAATAAACTAGATAAGTTTAATAAACTTAAAAAACTTGTTTTAGATATTAGTATTGATGCTGTTGGTCCTATGTTTGAATATATGAGAAGTAATGGAGTGTTTACATGGAGTCAAATGGAAGAAACATGTCAAACGCTGTACTTCTATCAAGCAATTAACAAAGATTGGTTCCAAGTTCAAATTAACAGTAGTTATCAGATATTTAACTATGATAATATGCTTGACTTCGTAGAATTTATAGCTGATCATCACATGGACAGTAATATACGATTGGTTATGTTTCCAAGACATTTAAGAATAGGAAACTTACCAGATAGTTTTAAAAAAGAAGCACATAATATATGTGATAAACTTCATGCAAAATATTATAATGTTAAATTTAAAGATGGCATAAATTTTATGCCTTATTATAGAAACCTTATTGAAGCAGTTCCGGACTTGAGACGGGCAATTGATGTATCAGGAACTAATTTACAATCTTTTAAAAATATTACTAAAGAACAAGATAAGTTTAGAGGAATGTATTTGTATGACTATAATGAGAAATTAGGTGAACTAGTTTACGGCTCTAATTAGGTTGACAAATAACAATTTTATGTTATTCTATAACATATATGAAAAAAGTTTGGAGTGTAACTATCAACGGCAAAAACGACCAAGTTATAATGGACGATGCAGAAGCTATGATAGTGAAAATGAAGTTTATGCCAGATATTGAGATGTTTGATTTAACTACACTACACAATATAGCACCAGAACATTTACATAAAGTACAGAGAGGCGAATCATTAGATAATGATATTCATTTACAATGGATAAAAAATGCATTAGAAATGGGTACATTAGGCGGATATCCAAGCAATCAGATCAAAGAAAATTGGGAATTTAAAGATCTATTAAACATGAATTAGATAATGTTAAACAAAAGAGGTATAAAGTTGGAAGATAAAATAATACTTACTGATTGCGATGGTGTTTTACTTGATTGGGAAACTTCATTTCACAAATGGATGGAATCGCATGGGCATGTTACTGTAGCACACGGAATGTACGATATCTGTGAACAGTATGGTATGGAAAAGCCTGTAGGTAAAGAATTAATTAAAATTTTTAATGAAAGTGCCTGGATTGGGTATTTAAAAGCATTTAGGGACGCCAGAAGTGGTGTAGCAAAACTATACGAACATGGATACAGATTTCACTGTATTACTAGTTTAAGTTTAGATAAAAAAGCAATAAGATTAAGAAAAAGTAATTTAGAAAATGTATTTGGTAAAGGTACTTTTAAAGAAGTACTTTGTTTAGATACAGGTTCTGATAAAGATGAAGCGTTGGCAGAATATAAAGGCAGTGATGCATATTGGATTGAGGATAAATTAGAAAATGCTGAGGCAGGTGCAAAAGTAGGACTAAGATCTATACTTTTAACACATGGTCACAATGAGAATGAAAAATTAACTAACGGTATTCAAAGAGCAAACAATTGGTCTGGAATTGTTGATATTATTGTAAACAGTTAATTAACTATTGACAGTTATACTAAATGTCATAAATAAGTATATGAAAGACCAGATAAGGAATATATAATGGATCAACTTAATATTTTAGATAATTTAAAAGCTAACACTGGTAGAGATAGTGCGTTGGAAACTCTTATGGATGTCGAGCGTGTTATGGATACCGCTAATATTTATGTATATAAGAACTGGATTGAAGGCGAAGTAGTAGAAGGACCACGTATAGATAGATATTGGGTTACAGTTACATTAATGTATCCTAAGGCTTTAATGCCAGATCCTGAAGGTGCTATGCGACTAATTAAAAATGGTTGTAAAGTATACTATACTGAAGAAGAACTTATTACAGCCGCTAAGTTAAGAAGTCCAGACGATAGCGAAGGACAAGATAATGCAGCCGGTAAACGACCAGGGCAAACACGTGCTAAAAAAGTTATTAAGCCTATATGGTTAGTAACACTAGTAATGCCAAGAAAATATTTGGATGATGTTGAAGCTAGTAAGTTACGTGTTGATGATCAAGATATTAATAGTGATTCAGTAGAACAAGCATACTCAGATGAAATATCTGCAGATAATGCACCAGATGAATTAGGATTAGAATAATATGAGTATACAAAATAACGATTTAATAGATTTAATAGAAACAACATTTAGTATTGACCAATATAAAAGTAAAATAGGCGATGATAAAAATGTTGTTGTACTTGCATTTGAAGTAAAAGATCCAGACCCAGCAAAAGACCTAAGCCAATTTATAGAAACAGGGCATGATACTATAGACGTAGATGTGTCACCAGGACCTAATAAAAATGGGTTCTATCAAGTATTTGTTGAATTAGAAAGAAACAGTAAATTATTTGATAGCATTGATAGTATTCTACGTGATGTAACTCGTGTAGATGAGTCAGCAAATAGTTTTAGATTTAATGCATACAAAAGTGATATGCCTATAGAATGGAATAAACAAAACTTTGAGTCAAGTGTACACACTAGTAGCTATGATTATACAATAGCAACTAATCCAGAGGCCCACGAAATATCAGAAAGAATCAAATTTTTAAACAAATATTAATAAAATGTTTTTATTAGGAAAAATCAAAATGCTCGTAATTATGACCGTCATAATTGGCGCTCTAGGATTCGGTGCGTGGAAATACTATCAACACACACAACAACAAATTCTTGTATATGCAACAAATGCCGCACAGGCAGAACAAGCGGCTGAAGAAAGCAATGCCGCACTTGAGGCAATGAAACAGGATTTAGTACAAGTACAAAAACAATTTAACGAAGTAAGCCAAGAGTTTGCTGATGCTCAATCACGTGTTGATACGTTAGAGAAGAAATTAAGCGAACATGACTTAGGACAACTTGCACAAGCAAAGCCTGGATTAGTTGAAAAAATAATCGACAAAGCAGGTGCAAATGTAATGAGATGTATAGAGATACTAAGTGGATCACCATTAACGGAGGAAGAAATAAATGTTACAAAGAAATCAAAAGCCAACAACGAATGTCCTGGACTTGCTAACCCAAATTACAAGCCATGATTAAAGAAACATTATTAATAGGCGTATTAGCCTTTACAGGATGTGCATCAATGCCAGACGTGATCACATACAAATCAGAACCAGTTGACAGACCAGCACTAGTGCTACCAGATACAAGTGAATTAGAATTAAGAAATGCTGATTGGGAAATTATTACAGAAGAAAACGCAGAAACTTTATGGAAAGAATTACAAGAATCAGGTGAACCTATTGTTATATATGCATTAACTACTGAAGGATATGAAGCTCTTTCATTAAATATGGCAGATGTAATAAAATTGCTATCACAACAAAAAGCCGTAATTGAAGCGTATAAAGAATATTACGAACAAACAGAAAAAAGCATAGACAATTATAATAACACTGAGAAGAAAATAGAAGTCGAGAAAGATGGATTTTTCAGTAAATGGCTATCTGATAATGAAACTAAACAAACCTTATTTGATTAAAAACATTAGCGTTTAACCCACTTCGGTATGTCAATAAATACTACAATGAAGAAGTCAAATAATCCTTGGTTCATATTAGGCGTCCAGCCAGGGGCATCTTTAAAGGACGTAAAAACAGCATACAAAAGATTAGCCTTACAGAACCACCCTGATAAGGGAGGTACTATTGCTGAATGGTTAGCAATAAGTGATGCATATGAAAGTATCACAAGTAAAAAGTACATTCCTATAGTAAAATCAACTGATACCAAAATGCTTAATGTGGCATTAACTCTTGAGCAACAAATAAATGGCATTAATGATTATATTAAAATAGAGGATGGAGACGAGGAATTATTCATAAAAGTAAACATTCCAGCTGGTGCATTAAAGAACGATAAGTTTAAGGTTAGCAATAAAGGATTGAACTATATAATAAATGTTAAAGAAAAGGCAGATAAAGACTTTACAAGACAGGGAAACAATATTATAATGTATAAAACATTGGACGTTATTGATGTAATGAAACGTACTCCATTTACGATAATGACGCCAACAACAGGTGAACAGTGTAAGATTGATATTCCTACAGATACACAAACAGGTACTATTATAGTACTTAAGAAGCATGGATTGTTTAATAGAAAAACAAAAAGAAAGGGCAATTTAAGGGTACATATAAAGGTAGACATACCTTACTTAAATAGTAGCAATATGGAAGATTTTATAAAAAGGTTAATAACTAATGACTGATATTGAAAAAATTGTAATAACTGCTATAAATTTGGCTAAAAAACTAAAACATGAATATGTTACTATTGAACATTTAGCGGCAGTTATATTAGATGATCCACATGTAATTGCAATGTGTTTTGAAGTTGATGCTGACTCTGAAGGTTTACAAATTGCATTAGTAGAATATTTAGAAAAAGAATGTGTAGATTTAGTCACAGACTCAACTCAAGAACCTAACCCATTTAAAACACAAATGTTAGAAAGAGTTTTTAATAGAGCATTAACACAAGCATTGTTTCAAGGAAAGAAGCATCTTAATCAACTTGATATAGTATTGAGCATTTTAACTGAAGAAAATAGTGTGACAGCACAATACGCAGAACAAATGGGTTTAAATAAAAATAAAGTTATAAGCTGGTTGTCAGAATCCAATGCAAAAGAACATGAAGCTATTTTTGGAGCAATGGACGGAATGGAACCTGGTCGCAGGAACCAACAAAGAATGACTCCTAGAGATGTGTTAATGCAATTTTGTACTAACATGAATGAGAACTATGATGAATATGATGATGTAGTGGGTCGTAGAAAAGAATTAAAAGATTTAGTACAAACAGTAGCACGTAAGAAAAAATCTAATTGTATATTAACAGGTGGAAGTGGTGTAGGTAAAACAGCTATTGTACAAGGATTAGCAAGACTTATTGTAGAAGGGCATGTTCCAGATTTAATCAAAGACAAGGTTGTATGGGAATTAGATATGACAAAATTAGTTGCTGGTACAAAATACAGAGGCGACTTTGAAGAACGCATGAAACAGTTAAGTGATGCATTAATACAAGAACCTAACATTATTCTTTTTGTAGATGAGATTCACACAATTATTGGAGCAGGTAGTACAAATGGTACTATGGATGCAGGCAATATGTTAAAGCCAGCATTAAGTAATGGTAAATTAAAAGTTATTGGTGCTACAACAGATGAAGAATATAGAAAAGTATTTGAAAGAGAAGCAGCTCTTTCACGTAGATTTACTAAGATTGTAGTTGACGAACCTAATGCAAAAGAAGCTAAGGAAGTAATTTTAAATACATTAGTATCATATGAAGCATATCATGATGTCACTATTAGACCAGAAGCAGCAGCACTTGCTGTTGATTTAAGTAACCAATATATTTTTAATAAGAAACTTCCAGATAAAGCATTTGATATTATTGATAGAGCATGTGCATATAATAGAATATTACCAGAAGAAGAACGTTTAGATATTATTTGTGATGATGAAATTAGAGCAGAAGTAGCAAGATTAACAGGTATTCCAAAAGAACATTTAGGAAAAGTAGAAGATAAAGAAACATCTACTAAACATGCAGAAGTAAGAGAATTTTTAGAAAGTACAGTATTTGGACAACAAATTGCCATTAATAAAGTAGTAGACAGTATTACAGTTAGTATGGCAGGACTTAAAGATCCTATAAAACCTATTGCTAGTTATTTGTTTACAGGACCAACTGGTGTTGGTAAAACAGAACTTGCTAAACGTTTATCACAAGCAATGAGCATGAAGTTATTACGTTATGATATGGCTGAATACCAAGAGCGTCATACAGTTAGTAAACTAATTGGTAGTCCACCAGGTTATGTTGGACACGGAGATGGTAAAGCAGGTGATGGTTTACTTATTGGGCAACTAGAAGACAATCCTAATTGTATACTATTAATGGATGAAGTAGAAAAAGCACATCCAGATTTAATGAGTGTATTGCTAAGTTTATTGGACGAAGGTACACTTACAAGTAGCACAGGCAAAGTAGTAAGTGCTAAAAATTCAATTATTATTATGACTAGTAACCTTGGAGCTCGGGCTTCAACAGTTAAAAGTATTGGATTTAACGAGGAAACATATAATGCAAAAGCAGTAGATGATGCTGTTAAGAATTATTTCGCTCCTGAATTTCGTAATAGATTAGACGGTGTAGTTAAGTTTAATACTCTAACAAGAAATGATATGAAACGTATTGTTATTAAATTCTTGGGTGAGCTAGAAACATATGTAGAAGGTAGACATATTACTATTAATTGGGGACCAGAACTAATAGCAATGCTAGAAGATAAAGGATATGATCCTACAATGGGTGCAAGGCCACTTGCAAGATTAATTAATGAATCAGTTAAACTTCCGTTAGCAAAATACTTATTAGATAACAAAGAGCAAGGTACATTAAATTTAGATTGGAAACAGGAAAAGTTAACAATAGTAGCACCAGTTACAGCACCAGCATTAGTCCCAACACCACCAGTTACAGCACCAGCATCTGATGAACAGTGATGTAACAATAAAACCAACAGAATCTATATTTTATAGAGCGTTTGATACACGTATTAAATTAATTAAAATTCCACGTAATTTCCATTTTACCTATACCAAAATTAATGATATTGGGAAATTACGATACAGAGTAGTAAAAAATTATAGAAGTAGACATGAATATGATGCTAATTTTTATACTTCCGATGAATCAATTATAGAAAGTCTTTTACAGTGCCAGTTTGAGATTATAGAAATAACCAAGCCCTTAAACAAAACACATAAAGAATTATTACACAAACGTGATAGAAAAGTAGTTATACGTGATAAGTTATGGTTTAATCGATATAAACATAAAATATCATCTTGGCATAATTGGGATAGAGCAACAACTGTAGAAGAAAGCCGTGATATGGTAAAATGGATATATGAACATTTTCCAAAAGGTAAGAATAGAATTGTATCTAGTATGTATGGCAGCTATTTTACTTCATCTAATCGTTTAGCACAACCACCAACAATCTTTACAAACAGTGAAGAAACAATGATGTTAATGAAACTAGCATACAGCAATATGCTACGTTTGACTATGGAAACCTGTATAACGCTTCAAGAACTTGATAATTGATAAATACTTGTAAGATTAAAGGAGATTATTAATGTCTAGTTCTAATATAGTTCTAACAAACAAAAACGAACTTAATTATACAAGTGAAAAAGTAAAAGGCGACGGTTACTATGGTTTCGCTGATGGTTTACATACCATGAGTTTTCATGTGGTAAACTTTACAGGTAGAGTTCACTTAGAAGCTACTATTGTTGAAGAACCAACAGAAACTGACTGGTTTCCTATTGATTTAGACAACTTAACAGCATATTTACAATTTACAGCAGAAAGTGCCACTAAAGGTACAAGTTTTGAAGGTAACTTTGTTTACTTACGTGTTAAAGTTGATAGAGCATACTTAGGTGCTGGATCATATGACCCAGCTTTACATGGTGCTATTGACAAAGTTGTTATATTAATTTAAGGAGAAATATACTTGCCTATTCAAGCACATAGTGGTGGTATTCAAAATTTACCACAACCAGATTTTAACTTATCAACAGGTATTGCTGAAGGTGATATTCTAGTATATAAAACTGCGACCAAATCGTTTGATAATACTGTAGGTAACTTTACAACATTAGATCAAGTTAATGCTCTAATAGCAAACATTGCTTCAGGTGGTAGTATTGATTTAAGTGACTATGTTACAACAACAGCATTAGCGACTGAAATTGCTACACTTAACACATCAATAGCAACTAAAGCAGATACTACATACGTAGACGCTCAAATAGCGGCTATACATTCATTACCAGATCTTAGTAGTTTTGTTACTAATGCAACATTATCAGCTACAATAGCAAATTATGACATTAGCACAGAAGTAACAAGCAAAATTAATACAGCGGTAGCAAATGCTACATTCTTTGATGGTGATTATAACAATCTTTTTAATACTCCAACAATTCCAGATTTAACAGGATATGCTACACAGCTATGGGTTCAAGGTCAAATAGGAGCAATAGATGTTAGCGATCTTACAGACACAACAAATTTATTAGTACATACTACAGCATTTAGTGGTAGCTATGATGATTTAACAAATAAGCCAACATTATTTGATGGAGCGTATTCATCATTAACTGGAGCTCCTACAATACCAGTAGACGTAGGTGACTTAACAGATACAGGCAATTTATTAGGAAGTGGTGGTGCAACTACATTAGGTGCATTAACAGATGTAAGCAGTACATCACCAACAGATGGCCAAGTACTTAAATGGGATAATGCAAATTCTACATGGGCACCAGCTACAGATAATACATCAGGTGGTGGCGGAAGTAATGCAGATACACTAGATAGTCAAGATGGTACTTATTATTTAGATTACACAAACTTTACTAACACACCAACATTATTTGATGGAGTGTTTGGTTCATTAACAAGCAAACCAACAACAATAGCTGGTTACGGAATTACTGATGCATTTGATGGAGCATATTCTTCATTAACTGGTGCTCCAACTATACCAGCAGATGTATCGGACTTAACAGATACAACAAGTTTATTAACACATTATGCTAACAGCGATGTAGACACACATTTAAATCAAAGCAATCCAACAAGTGGTTATGTTCTTTCTTGGAACGGTACAGATTATGCTTGGGTGGCACAAACAGGTGGCAGCGGCGGTGGTGCAACTACACTAGGTGCATTAACAGATGTAAGCAGTACATCACCAACAGATGGTCAAGTGCTTAAATGGGATAATGCAAATTCTACTTGGGCACCAGCTGTAGATGCAACAACAGGTTCAGGTGGTAGTAATTATGCAACAGAATCCTACGTAGATCAAAGTATAATTGCAATAGGACAACATTGGTCAGGTAATTATAATGATTTAAATAATTTACCTACATTGTTTAGTGGTTCATTTCCTGATTTAAATAATAAACCAACAACATTAGCAGGATACGGTATTACAGACTCGCCTACAAGCCTTTTAGATCTAAGTATTTCAGATGGTACAGTAGGACAAGTATTAGTAACAGACGGTGCAGGAAACTTTAGCTTTACAAATGGCACAGGGTTTAGTGGTGATTATAATGCCTTATCTAACTTGCCTAATTTATTCTCAGGTAATTATAACGATTTATCA
>Ga0315334_10000320_pt1 | contig 29552 bp, 29 predicted proteins | sample M150034915metaG_FD_205555 | JGI IMG/M metagenome (GOLD analysis project Ga0315334, IMG submission 205555) | Ammonia-oxidizing marine archaeal communities from Monterey Bay, California, United States - M1 500m 34915 | ecosystem: Environmental > Aquatic > Marine > Intertidal zone | place: USA... | reverse complement strand
ACACCGGTGATCTTGGTTCCGCGTCAATCTTAAAGGTCGTAACTAACTACTTAGCGACTGCGAACCTGTTGTCGCTCTCCGAAGCCCTGGTTACAACCAAGGCCGCGGGATTGGATCTAGCTACCGCGTATGAAGCTATCCGAATTAGTTCTGGCAACTCATTCGTTCACGAGACCGAAAGCCAAGTAATTCTCAATGGAAGCAGGGATATCAATTTCACGATGGATCTTGTGGTTAAAGATATTTCACTCTTTCAAGAGGTTGCAGACCGCGAAGGCGTGCCTCTGGAACTTTCACCGCTGCTAATCGAAATCTTTCGCGACGCTCAAAAGAGATACGGCCCCAGAGAATGGTCACCCAACGTCATTCGACGCCTAGAAGATGCAACTGGGTTGGATATCAGAACCCCGGGGTTTCCTGCCGAGATCATCGATCACGAAGCGGAAGAACTGGGACGGGAAGTCGTAGTAACTCGCTACTGAATGTTCCTGTGTCTCCCACCGGACGCTTCTAGGCTAGGAGCATGTCTAATGGGCTATCAGAGAGCGCTCTCACGCTCCTGCCCGCGGCAGAGGAGCAACCGCGATGCGCGTCGCACGCGCGCTCAATCAACACCGACCCGTGCGGCAACGCCCTATTTATCGACGCCTTAATCCTCGTCGAAATCCCCCTCCCCTGGCCAAAACTGATTTTTGAGCATCCCTTACTCGAAGGCTTCACCTCCATGGGGAACACCTCGCTCGGTTCCACACGGGTTCTGGCAGCCGTGCCTTCAGGAACACACTCCGGTATTCGGGTCATCGTGTACCAGCGTGATGAAATCGGGGTTAAAAGTTGGGGCTTCAGACCAACAGATCCGGCGGAACTCGCACGTTTCGCAAATCAAATCAAGACCGCCCATCCTGAAGAACTGGACATCACACTCGACAAATTCCATCCACCGGAAATCGCTGTCTTAATTTGCACCCAGGGAAGCCACGACGTTTGTTGTGGCAGCGAGGGCACCAGGTTCGCCTCCGAACTCGAAGACCAGGCTCCAGGTCTCGCGATTTTTCGAGTAAGCCACACCGGGGGACATCGGTTTGCTCCTACTGCGCTAACAATTCCAGACGGACGTATGTGGGGGTATTTAGACACCCAGTCAATGCTGTCGATTCTTGAACTCACCGGAGATGTACACCGGCTCAGCAAATATTGTCGAGGATGGTGGGGTGCCCCTTCAGGCCCCGGTCAGGTGGCGGAACGAGCGGTGTTCGAACGGGTTGGCTGGGACATGGACCTGACGCCTAGAGAGTTGCGGGTAGACGAAACAGCGAACGGTTGGACAGTGACCCTGTCCGTAGCCCTGGAGAAATGGACCGTGGAAATAATTCAAGGAAGAGAAGTTCCTACGATTACCTGCCGTGCGGAGGGTGGAATGCCCGCTAAGCCGGCCTACGAATACATCGTTTCGTCCATCAACCCACCTACATAACTCTGTAACCAGATTTATGCGAAGGAAAACTCGATCATTCCTAAATCGCGATAGTCGACTCTGAAGTGGTCTCCAGCGCGACAGTCGACAGGTCGAGTGAAGGACCCGCTCAAAACAATCTGTCCAGGCTCCAGAGCAACGCCGTGCGGTGCATAACGTCTTGCCAACCACGCAACACCTCGCGCAGGGTGACCAAGAACGGCAGCTGCTACACCCGATTCCTCAATGGTGCCGTTGCGCTCACATACTGCGGCTACCCACGGCAGATCTAGGTTCTCTGGGCTTTCGCGAGAATCCCCCATGACGATTCCCGCATCGGCAGCGTTGTCGGAGATGGTATCGGTGACCGTTCGAGTGAGGCCAGTGCGGGGGTGCTTGCGATACGAGCGAGCGTCAATCAATTCGATGGCGGGAACGACAACTTCCGTCGCATCGAGCACCTGCTCAACTGTGACGTCAGTTCCCTCGATGCGATCGCCGATGATGAAAGCCAACTCAACTTCGATCTTGGGGTCGCAATAGTGCGATGCTTCCAACTCGCAGCCATTGCTGAACAACATGTCATCAAGCAGATAGCCGTAATCCGGTTCGTCAATATTCATCGCTAACTGCATCGCTCGAGATGTGAGCCCAATCTTGTGACCAACGAGTTGGGCACCGCGATTCAGTTCAATGCGCAGCCAGGCGTTTTGAATGGCATAACCATCGTCGATGGTCATGTCCGGGTGTTCCACGCTCACCGGAGTTATCTGAATGGCGGTTTGTCGGGCCTCATCATGGAGACGTGCCTGACGTTCGACTTCTACGTCGTTCAAAGTTCTCAAGATTTCGATACCCCTAATTTGGCAATGTCATGCGAGCCATAGGCCATCGCTATGTTCTTAGTTTCCATGTAGAACTCGAAGCTATAGTCGCCTCCATCACGTCCAATGCCGCTACGTTTCGTCCCTCCGAATGGCGCAGGCAAATGCCTGACATTCTGGGAATTCACCCACACCATTCCAACGTCGAGGTCGCGAGCGACACGGTGGGCTCGTCCAGCATCTCCGGTCCACAAGTATCCGGCGAGCCCGTAGTCAACATCGTTGGCGATCTGCACCGCCTGACCCTCGTCCGAGAACGGGATCACTGTTAACGCAGGTCCGAAGATTTCTTCCTGGCTAATCCTCATGGAGTTATCCGCGTCGAGGAAGAGCATCGGGGGGACGAAATTCGAATCGGGATCAAACTTGTGGTCTCCGACTACTACCTTGGCTCCCTCTTCAATTGCCTGATCTAGGTAAGACCTGACTTTGGCGCAGTGTGTCGGATGGATAAGCGGCCCGATCTCAGTTGCCGGGTCTAACGGATCGCCCACCCGAAGGCCTTTAACTCGCTCCGTTAAACGGTCAACAAACCAATCGTGAACCGTGTCTTGCACGATAAGGCGACTACTGGAGGTGCACCTTTCACCGTTGAGGCTGTAAATCATGAAAACCACAGCGTCAAGGGCGCGCTCTATATCGGCATCATCAAAGACAACCACTGGGTTTTTCCCACCAAGTTCGAAATGCACGCGTTTGAGCGTTGGCGCTCCCTGCGCTTGGATCAGTGAACCGGTAGATGATTCGCCCACGAACGCGATGGCCTTGATCGCTGGGTGTTCAGTCAGCGCTTTCCCGGCAACTTCCCCGATTCCATGGACGACATTTAGCGCTCCCGCGGGAAGCCCCGCATCATGAGCAATTTCTCCGAGAATTGATGCTGTGAATGGGCTCCATTCCGCAGGTTTATGCACCACCGTGCAACCCGACGCGAGCGCTGGAGCGATTTTCCACGTCGAAAGCATGAACGGTGTATTCCAGGGTGTAATCACCCCAACGGGACCAATCGCTCGTCTTGTCGAATAGTTGAGGTGCGTCGATGTCGGCATGGCATCACCATCAAGCGCGGCCGGGGCGGCGTCGGCAAAGTATCGAAAATTTTCTGCGCCACGGATCGCAGCCGAACTCATAAACCGAATCGGCTGACCAGTGTCGACAGATTCAACCGTCGCGATTTCGTCGGCTCGTTCAACAATTAAATCGGCAACTCTGTGCAAGATTTTCTTACGGTCACTACCCGGCCGCGAAACCCAATCACCAAAGGCCGCAGCCGCCGCGTCCGCGGCGAGCCCTATCTCGGTTGGCCCCCCAGCAGCAACTTGACCTAACGACGTTTGATCAATAGGTGAAAAATTTTCAAATGTGGATGACGAAGAACTAGGAACAAGCTGGCCACCAATCAGATGTAATAGCGGCCCGCTTGAAAATCTTTTGAGGGATTCTTTAGCTATCTCCATATTTGCTTCGAGTGATCGCGCTGAACTCACCTCAACTCCTCATAGTGATCTCGAATCGAGTTGTCGTTAATCCTCATTGCAGCATCGATTGTCTGTATTTCAACACTCAGCGCAAGCGGTTGCTGCTCTCGAACCGAACTCAGCGTTTCCGAGCACGCGGCCATAAGAAGATCTCGAATCTCGATAAGCGGCTCCCGCCCTCTGTCCCCGTTGAGTCGAGCTACTACTGCGACAAAGATGTTGCGAGGGTCGCCATTAGCCACCACATACTCCTCTCGTTTCAGCGCTCGGGTCCGGAGTCCGGCCAACGGGACCGAGGCGTGTGACCCTGCGGCATCATGCACCGACGTAAGTAGCGCTCCAACGTCAATATGATCTTCAAGATTGGCCGAATACTCAACGACAATGTGGGGCATTCATTTGCTTTCCGCTAAGGGCTCCATCTTGGCCGGGCGATATGCGTAACATGTTACCAACTGTCGGGAGGGAGCTTTCCTCATGAAATTCGTCACCTGTCGCCACGGCGGCAGAACTACTTGGGGGGCTGTCACCGAGGACGGGGATGGAGTCGTCGATCTTGGGCGACGCCTTCCAGATGTACCGGACCTTAGTAGCGCGCTAGAGACCGGCCGTCTAGACGAGGCGCGAGACGCGGCTAGTTGGGCTGAAGCCGACTTCGCGTTGTCCGATGTGGTCTTTGAACGAACAATCCCGCGACCAAAAAAAATCATTTGTATCGGAGTGAATTACGGCGGTAGGAACGCCGAATATGCGGATTCGAGCTCAAGTAGCAATCCCAGCGTCTTTGTCCGTTTTCCAGCATCGCTGACCGGGCACGGACAGGCACTTGTTAGACCGCCAGAAAGCGATCAACTTGACTATGAGGGTGAGATCGTCGCTGTAATCGGTAAGCAAGGACGGCGTATCGCTCAACAACACGCCCGCGAACACATCGCTGGGTTAACTCTCGGTAATGAAGGCACCATCCGTGACTGGCTACGTCACGCGAAATTCAATGTCACGCAGGGAAAGAATTGGGAAAGATCGGGCTCAATGGGGCCGTGGCTGGTCACGCTTGATGAGATCGGCGACTTCGAAGATCTGCGTCTGCAAACTCGCGTGAACGGAGAACTGCGCCAAGACGACAGTCCCGCCACGATGGCCTACTCGATCGAATATCAGATCGAATATCTCTCGAAGTTCATCACCCTCGACCCCGGTGACGTGATCTACACGGGCACGCCGACAGGGGCCGGAGCGCATCTCGACCCACCGGTGTGGCTATCTCCAGGCGACGTGGTTGAGGTATCGGTCGAAGGCATCGGCACTCTAATGAACACGATCGAAGACGAGAATTTACTGTGATTCAACCTCTCCGTCCGTTCGAACGCTCCTTACCTATGGCGCTGATGCGAGCCAGAGAGGCGGTGATGCGCGAGTTCAGACCGCGCCTGGCGGCCGACGAGCTAACGGAACAGCAATGGCGTGTTCTGCGAGCACTGTACGCATTTGAAAAACCGCTAACGACGCGCCAACTCAGCGAAATGACGTTCCTCCTCGGTCCTTCCCTATCCCGGATAACTGCACACCTTTCCGAACGCGGTCTCGTAGGGCGTGCTCCACATCCGACCGACCAAAGAAGCAACCTCCTATATCTCACGGATGCAGGTAAGGCCCTGGTTTCAAAGGTCGCAACGGGGAGCGAGGAAGGTTACGCAGCGATTGAAGCGAGTTTCGGGGTAGACCGATTGGAGCTACTTCATGAGTTGTTGAATGAATTAGCCGCTGCGCAAACCAGCGAAGAGTCCTAATGTTTGAAAGGCTCAGACGGTCGACGGAGGACGAGCTATGACTGCACCGCTGGAGGGTATACGAGTCATCGAGTTTGCGAACTTTGCTGCTGCACCATCAGCTACAGCAATCATGGCCGACCTGGGCGCCGAAGTAATCAAGGTGGAGGCCATCGGAGGTGACCCGATCAGAGGCCTTATGAAGCAGGCCAAAGTTGGTGAGGGCGAGCACAACCCCGACCATCCTTTCCAATTCATTAATCGGGGCAAGAAGGGAATAGAACTCAATCTTGACAATCCCAAGGGAGCTGGTATCGCTCGCCGCCTAATAGCGGAATGCGACGTCGTGGTCATGAATCTTCTCAAGGAGCGCCGGGAACGCTTTGGCCTCGACACCGACGACTTGTTCAAAATCAAATCTGACCTGGTAATTGGTTTGTTGTCCGGGTACGGCGAAGTTGGCGAGGAGGTCAATCGTCCGGGCTACGACGTCACAGCTTTTTTTTCCCGCTCGGGTGTTTACGGCGGTGGCACCGCCCCAGGTGGTACCCCTCCGCACGCTCGTCCGGGCTCAGGTGATCACACAACTTCTATAGCGTTATTCGGGGCATTAATGGCGGGGCTGCGATCTCGTGACGTAACCGGAGACGGGCAAGTCGTTGAGGCATCGTTGTTGAGAACAGCAACGTGGACCATCAGCCTTGATTTAGTGACGTCACTGGTTGACGGCCAGCCGGCATACGACCGGCCACGAGAAAAAGGCCTGTCAGCGATGCTGGAAGCGTTCCAGGCATCGGACGGCCGATGGCTGCAGTTCGCTATGCCTGACACAGGAGACGCTTGGGAACGGTTTTGCAGGGCGTTGGATCGAGAAGACCTCCTAACGAGAGATGAGTTTTCTTCGGGCCGCCTTAGGTATCGGAACATGTCTCAGCTGGTCGCATCAATCGATGAAAGTATCGGTTCGATGCCAGCAGATCATTGGGTGCCCAGGCTCGATGAACACAGATGTATTTGGGCACCAATTAACGATTCAGCGGGGGCGGTCCAAGATCCTCAAGTGCGCGCGACCGGCGCCTTCGAGACAATCCATCATCCCGTTGTTGGAGACTTCGAAACCGTTGCCTCGCCTTTTCGAATGCACAACGCGCCGAACGTGGGCGTCAAAGGACCAGCCCCCGAAAAAGGCGAGCACACCAATCAGGTTCTGAGCGAACTTCTAAACTTGAGCGAAGAGGAAATCAAAGCACTTGAGTCAGACGGGGTTGTCCACCGCGGTTAGGTGGAACGCCTAGCGTGACTCCAATGGTTGACTTCAGCTACCAAACCGGATTCGGCAACCACTTCGAAACTGAAGCGGACCCAGGTGTATTGCCTGTCGGTCAGAACTCTCCACAAAAGGTAAAAGGCGGCCTGTTCACCGAACAGATTACAGGCACGGCGTTTACCGCTCCACGGAGTTCTATGCGTAGGAGTTGGGTCTACCGGACGCGGCCCTCTGTGCGACACTTCCACAACTTGCGGCCGATTGACAACGGTTTGATCCGAACAGGCCCTGACGAAGATTCAGTACCGGCGCCTAATCCGCTCCGTTGGGATCCTTTCCCGGCCTCTTCGCTCACCACCAATTGGCTCACCGGTCTAGTGACGGTCGCAACTAACGGTGACAACGAAATGCAGGCAGGGGGAGCGGTCCATCACTTCGTCGCGACGGACTCAATGAGAGACCTCGCGTTTGTTGACACCGACGGAGAGTTAATGCTTGTCCCTTATGAGGGCCGTCTCGTGCTTCGAACCGAAATGGGTCTTCTACATGTCGCTCCCGGATATCTGGCAGTCATTCCTCGAGGAGTGAAGTTTGCTGTCGATCTGGTTGATTCCACAGCGCGGGGTTACGTTTGCGAAAACTACGGTGCCGCGTTTGATCTTCCCGAGCACGTATTGCTCGGTCCCGACGCGAACGCGCTGCCCCGAGATTTTGAGTACCCAGTAGCGAGATATGACGCTGATGACACCGCTACGAAACTCGTAGCGAAAATCAGTGGCCAGCTATTTGCAACTGAGTTAGAACATTCGCCTTTTGACGTTGTCGCCTGGCATGGGAATTTATCGCCATATCGTTATGAGTTGCGGCGCTTCTGTGCTGTTGGACCAGTGATTTTCGACCACCCTGACCCATCTATTTGGACGCTTCTCTCTTCGGCTTCCGATACCAGCGGGACGGCCAACATCGACTTCATTCTCTTCCGAGAACACTGGCGGGTCGCCGAGCACACATTTCGTCCACCTTGGTTCCATTCGAACCTGATGAGTGAACTCATGGGTCTGATAGAGGGAATTTATGACGCTAAAGCTGAGGGCTTTCTGCCTGGGGGAGTTTCGATTCACAATTCATTCATTCCTCACGGTCCTGACAGCGCAGCTTACGAGTCCGCGACTCAGGCAGATTTGGGTCCCGTCAAAGGGCCCGACTCTCTCGCAGTGATGTGGGAATCTCGTTACCGGTGGGCCCCCACATCATGGGCTATGACGTTGCCTGAATTGCAAGGTGATTACCCTGACAGGTGGGCGGACCTTCGTCGGGAATACAACTAGGCGAACACTCCTCCAGAAGTCGCTAAGGGAATCCGGTCGATTGAGAAGAGATCGTCGGGGATATCGGGATCAAAGGGAGCCTCCGCGCCGGTAATTGCGCGTGCCACCATCGCTCCGATGCCCGGCGCGAGCTTAAACCCGTGTCCGCTAAATCCATTAGCTAACCAGAGACCCGGTACTTCGCTGGGCCCCACTATGGGATGGCTATCTTGCTCATTAATCGTGTACAAACCGCAGGTTCCCGTCGTTGTACCGACATGTCGCACCCCGGGCGCCCGATGTTGGAAGGCTGCCAACGTCGCCTCAACGCATTCCCGATCCGGGCTCGTTCGCAAGTTATCTGGATCACTAGTTGCTTCCATAAAGCTAGGAATCTCAGGAGACACCAAAAGGATCTGGTTGCCACTTCTCTCCATTCGGTAACAGCCATCGGTGCTCCCATCGAAAGTGATGGGCAAGCGGGGATCGGTATCGTTCCATTCCCTCAATATCAGTTGGACGCGAGTTGGAGTCAACGTCCATCTTCTCTGAGCACCTGCTATTTCATTTATTTGGTTGCACCAAGGTCCGGCGGCGTTGACAACCAACCCGCAGCGCACCTCGTCACCGTTATCCAACCGAACGCCGAACACTCGACCCTCATCGGTGACAATGTCAGTCACACCGGTACCGAAACGGACGTCTACGCCTTGCCTTCTTGAGGCGGCAACCAGATCGGCGTTTGCGCCTGCGGGATCCGCGATCCCGGCTTCAACTTCGTAAAGGAAGAATTTGCCCTGCCGACATTGATGTTTGTCGACGGCTTCAAAATCGATGGGTTCGATGCATAAATTTAGCTCTGGCCAGCGATGCAACACCTCGTGGGCCGAAAGAACTTCGACTGCAACTCCCTTGCCGCGCATTCTTTCGTATTCGGCGGCAAGTTGTTCAGATGTCCGATCAAAAACCCAAAGAGCTCCCAATTGGGTGTAGTCGCTGATGGGCTCCCGGAGTCCTGTAAAGGTGCTCCAGGATCGGTACGCCAACTGACTGCAGTAGGCCAGTCGGACAACTTCGGGAACTGTGTAACGGCAGCGCGAAATAGCTACCGAAGCGCCGGTAGAACCCGTGGCTGGCCCAGCTGCCTTATCGACTACAAGAACTCTTAGGGGACTGCGGCGAGCAATTTGGTATGCGACAGCAGAGCCGATGATTCCAGCGCCAATAACGATTACGTCAACATCGGGTTGGTGCGTTGGTTCCATAGCTTCAGCCTCATCAGCATCTCCACTTTGGACCATCAGAGCATCCCGAACCCATTCATCCGATCTGTATCGTCACCTAATCACAAGTTATTTCGCTTTTCTTATCCGAGAGCGCGGGCTTCGCACCTGAACAATATTTGTGGCTCGTTTCAATCCTTACCGAGGAGAGTTTCGATCTGTTCGACAACTTCCTCGACAGATCTTTCGTCGGTCTGGACTTGGCGGAATCTCTTGTACGCCTCGACTCGTTCTTCATAGAGAAGCTCAAGTTGCGTCTCGTTTGAGTCCGTTAGTAGTGGTCGCACTAACCCATCTTCATCAGTGAGAAGGCGACGCTTGATCTCCTCAATGGAGGCGACGAGACAGAAAACTCTTCCAGTCGAACCGAGTGCCGCTGCACAGTCCTGGTCGAGCATGAAGCGGCCACCGGTCGCGATCACGAGACCTGCAGTTCCTTCAAGTTCTGAAGCTACGTTGCGTTCCATCTCCCTAAACGCAGCTTCTCCTTTAGTAGCAAAAATTTCTTCGATTGAACCGTGTCGTCTGACGATCATTTCGTCAGTATCTATATAAGACGCGTCACGTCGAACCGCGAGTAAACGTCCAACGGTCGACTTCCCGGTCGCCATGAAGCCAGTCAATACAACATTGGATTTGCGGTCACCCACGCTTAACAGCGTACGGGCAAGCTCGAGTTGAGGATCTACTAATTTCACAGGGCATCCTATTTGCCGTGTCTGTTGGGGAGTACCTGCTTGCTCTTGCGGTATTAGCTGTCGGTTGCGGCGTGCAATCAACTCTGGGCATCGGCGCTGCTCTCGTCGCGGGACCAACTTTGGTGGCCATTGATTCTGCGTTGCTGCCAGGGCCGATGCTGGCAATGGCAACGGTCGTCAATGTCCGCAATGCTCTTGGGGATCGGGAACTAACCGACGTCAGCGCATGGAAGAGAGCCGTGTACGGATCTCCCCTCGGCTTGATAGCTGGGATCGCCGTTCTCGCTCTACTGGACGAGGGAACGCTTGCCATCGCTGTTAGCTGTTTCGTTCTCGGAGCGGTCTCGCTGCAACTAGTTGGTCTTCGGCCTCCCACTGGGACGACGGCTCAATATCTGGCTGGTGCGGCAACTGCGTTCTCTTCAACGGTCGCTGCGCTTCCAGGACCCATGTTCGTGATCTTTCACGGACATCGGGACCCCGGCACAGTGCGGGGCACCATGGCGAGCTTTATGTTGGTCGCAACACCGGTAATTTTGGTGATTCTCTCGTTCGATGGACGATTTGAGTTACGTCACGTTTCTCTCGCTGTGATGCTGTGCCCGGGAATGTTCCTGGGGCTCGCGCTAGGTCGAGTGCTGCGTCCAAGGGTCAACGGAAGTTGGTTTCGCTTCGCAATCCTCGGTGTTGCTTCGTCGAGTGCCATTGCGGTCATGATCAAAGAAGTCGCTTTCTGAGATCTAATAGAGGTCACCGCGTAAGCCGGCGGATAATTCTTCTTCGTCCCAGTACCCAATCATGATGCCCTGCTTAGCGGTGCTGCCGGGCACGGCTGAAGTGCTGATCATTTCGTCGCTAAAAGTGGTGTCGTGGTGTCGACTACGGAACCATTCAAAGAGCTGTTCATGAAAGTCAGCGGTGACGGAGCAGAGGCTTGCGTCGTCGAGACGGTCGTGTTGTTCGTCAGGATCTTCGTCTAAATCGTAAAGGAGGTTCGGCCCAATCTCGCTGAGCACATATTTGAATCGGTCATTGCGGAGCATGGTGGCACGTCTTCGCCGTGGTTCGTTTGTCTTCCCGAGATGGTTAGCCATCTCCAAAAATCCCCAATCCGCTTCGCACACTACGAATTCTCTTCGCGTGCCGCGCTCACCGTGAAGAACCGGTAATAAGGACTCCCCTTCAAGCCATTGTTTACGCGTTTGGTTCTCCCCCCCTAGTGCTTCGACAAACGTCGGGAGCAGGTCGATGGCCTCGACCAGTTCGTTAGACGTCGTACCCCGTGTGACATCAGCCCCGGAGCGAGGGTCGACGATGATCATCGGGACCCGCACTACCTCTTCGTTGATCCAATCTTTTTCGCCCATCCAATGATCTCCCATGTATTCACCATGATCGGAGGTGAACACGACAAGGGTGTCCTTGAGACGACCGAGGCGCTCTAACTCGCTGAATAGTCGGCCTAAATGGTCATCAATCTGTTTCACAAGCCCTAAATAGGTAGGAAGAACTAGTTGCCGGGTTTCCGGTCTAGACATGGCTTTGCCGATACGAGAGCGTTGGAGTGCACGGATCACTGGATGCGTCGTTTGCAGCTCGGCTTCAGTTCTATTGGGCGCTGGCATCTCCTCGCCCGCGTACATGTCGTGGTATGGAGCGGATACCACATATGGCCAGTGAGGCTTGATGTAGCTGAGATGGAGGCACCAACGGTCGTCCCCTGCGCGCCGAATGAACTCGATAGCTCGATCAGTCATATAGGCAGTTTCGGAAAGTTCGTCGGGAACAACTGCTGGGAAGGGGGCTGATCTAAGCAGCCACCCTGAACAAAGTTTTCCGTCCGCGTCAATAACGCTGTTGGCCGCGGTGTGCCACGGGTTATCGCCAGCGAAGCCGTGGGAACGCAAAAACTTGTTGTACGGCAAGTCCATCGGCACCCGAGCGTCCGGGTGTAGACCGTCATCGTGCTCTTCAGCATCGAAACCGCATTCAGAGAGAAACATCCACTCTGGAGAGTTGGCAGGAATGGCCAGGCGTTCACGGGCTGTCTCGTCGGCTCTCATATGAGTCTTGCCCACCAACACAGTGCGCACGTCAAGCTCCCGTAGATGATCGCCCATGGTTTTCTGGGTGACTTCTAAGGGCACCTGATTCCACCTCACCCCATGACTGACGACGTACCTGCCGGTGTAATAGCTCATGCGAGACGATCCACACACGGCGCCGTTGACGAAAGCTCGGTCGAAACGGACTCCTTTTTGAGCGAGACGGTCGATATTGGGAGTTTCCAGGGATGGGTGTCCTGAGCATCCCAACGCGTCCCATCGCAGTTGGTCACACATGATGAAAAGAACGTTGTGGAGCGCAGAGTCAGGAAGGTTCACGTCAGTGTTGGTCATCGATCACGAACCTCGATCAAGTCCCGATTGAGTTCTTTGATAGATCCAATGCCCGATAGGGCCATCGTGTGTTCGACACCCGCTCGTAAGAAATCGAGCACCCAATCGACACCTTTCTCACCTGCAGCTCCGAGAGCGTAAAAGTACGCGCGCCCAATCATGCATGCATCAGCCCCCATGGCCAATGCTTTCACAATGTCGCTTCCTCTCCTCACTCCCCCATCGCAAATGATCGATGTGCGGCCACCGACAGCATCTGCGACTGGGGCCACAAGATGAATCGGAGGAGGCGCGAAATCAAGCTGCCTGCCCCCATGGTTCGAGAGAATCACTCCGTCTAATCCCATGTCAGCGGCTATTTCGGCGTCTTCTACTGTTTGCACTCCTTTAATCATCATCATCCCCGACCAATTTTCTCGGAACCATTCAATGTCGTTCCAAGACAACGCAGGGTCGAACTGGCTGTTGATGTAGTCCGCGAGTGTCACGGGTGTCGATCCATCACCAACATTGGCACTGCCTTTCACGTTTGCGAATTGGATCGGTTCAGCACGAAGAAAATCGAATGTCCATCTGGGGTGACGTACTCCATCGACCAGAGTGTCAAAGCCAACTTTGGGAGGAAGGCTGAAGCCTCGGCGAAGGTCTCGTTCTCGACGCCCTAAGACTGCCGTATCGACGGTAATCATGATCCCCTCGAATCCTGAAGTGGCAGCGCGCTCCAACATCTCTTTCAAGAGAGGCTTGTCACGCCAGACATACACCTGAAACCATTTTCGGCCGTCGTTGACAGCAGCGATCTCTTCGATAGAGCGCGTGCCCATTGTCGACAGGGAATAGGGAATGCCTGCGCGCTGCGCGGCACGTGCCACTGCTAACTCCCCTTCACTGTGTGCAATTCGATCGAATCCTGTGGGCGCGATCATGAGAGGCACGGGCACTTCGCCACCTAACAGGGTGCTGGTGGTGTCGACCGAAGTCACATCCCTGAGAACTCGGGGGCGGAAGTAGTAGTCGCTATAGGCGGAAACATTCGCTGCGGCGGTCACCTCATCTTGAGCTCCGCCGTCGATGTAGTCGAAACAACCATTGGGCATTCGCTTTTTTGCCATGGCTCTAAGGTCGCCAATATCGGCAACCTTCGACAGGCTCCGAAGCGTGCGGTCGCGTTCGTGCCGTCGAAAACGCACGACCGATCGCAACGTACTGATCATCCCCACAAAGAGCCTCCGGTCTTTAATTGCCTTCATCAACCCTAGAATCTGGGCTAGTGAGCCTCTACTACGTGCAGAAGTTTCTGTTCGAACTTAACCGCGACGAGGGATTCCAAGCCCGGTACGCGGAGGATAGACGCGGCGCGCTCGTCGGCTTCGATCTGACAGACGAGGAGGAGCGAGCCCTCATCGAACCCGACATCGGACTACTTTTCCATCTCGGAGTAAACGGGCAAATTCTGATGCATTTTGCCGCTTTGCATTCCATCGAATGGCAGGACTATCTCCAACGCATGCGCGACGGCCTCATCAGTCACGGACCGGTCAGAGAAGGTGTGTACGCAGTAACGGGATATGAGGGAGTTGACGCTCATTCCGAGCGCCTAGGTCAGACGAGCAACATCGAAAGGGGTAACTAAACAATGCCGTTGGTCTTCGCAGGTGTCTGTAGTCACGCACCCGGAATAGTGGGTAGAGCAGATCAAGCCGATCCATCAGCCAAGGACCGCCTATACGAAGCATTTGCGGACATGCGTCAGCGTCTCGAGGCCAGCGAGCCCGACGCACTCATAGTGGTAGCAGCGGAACACTTCGCAAACTTTTTTATGAACAACATGCCCAGCTTTGCTATGGGAATGGCGGACTATTACGAAGGGCCCATTGAGAACCCAGATTGGCTGGGGATTCAAAAAACTCAGATTCCCGGCAATCGTTCTCTATCGGAACGCTTGATCCGAAAGGTTATGGAACGAACCGATATCAGCTACGCAGAAGAATGGAAATTCGATCACGGGATAATGGTTCCTTTACATTTCTTGACCCCCAGCTACGACCTTCCGATCATCCCCGCAAACATCAACTGCCAGGGTCCCCCTCTCGCTCCTTTGCATCGAGCTTGGGTTTTCGGACAGGCACTTCGGGAGGCAGCGGATTCAGTTCCGGAACGCATCGCTCTGATCGGAACGGGCGGCATCAGCCATTGGCCAGCGACTCCTGATAGCGGGAAAATCAACGAAAACTGGGACCGCCAGTTTCTTGATGAATGGTCGCGTTGTGACAAAGCCGCGATGCTGTCTTACGCCGATAGCCAGTCCTATCTCGATGCCGGACAGGGGGCTTTCGAAATTCGAACGTTCATGACGGTTTCCGCAGCGACTGAGGGCGCTCCAGGCATTGTTCACTTCTACGAACCAATACCAATCTTTGCTGTGGGCTGCACGATCGGGACGATAGATCTCGAAGCTCCTCAGCTACGGTCAACTAACTAATCAACTCACTAATCCGATCGAGATAAGCGAGACACTGAGCACCATGCCAACTACCCAGGAACTCTTAGAGCGTTACCGCGCGGTGATGCCTGCATTCGTCAGCCCTCTGTACGAGACACCTATATCCATAGATCGCGGTGAAGGTGGATATGTGTGGGACTTAGAGGGTAATAAATACCTCGACTTTTTCGGTGGCATATTGACGACCATGATTGGACACTCAGTTCCCGAGGTCGTGTCAGCGGTTCAAGAACAAGCCGCGAAAGTCATGCATACCTCCACGCTCTATCTCAACGAGCAGGTCGTGGCTTTCGCCGAAGAAGTGGCTGCTACTTCTGGCATTCCGGATGCGAGAGTGCTCTTCACGACTTCTGGTTCTGAGGCCAACGACACCGCCATCTTGATAGCTACGAACTACCGTCGATCAAACCAAGTTCTGGCTATGCGAAACAGCTACCACGGACGTTCCCTGACAAGCCAAGCCGTCACCTCTCACCGCAGTTGGCTAACGAGCAGCTACAGCGGACTGGACGTGCATTTTGTTCAAGGCCCGTATCGCTTGCGAAGTCCATTTCGAGAACTCGACGATGACTCTTTCACCCAAGCTTGTGTTTCCGACCTAGTTCAACTTCTCGACATGACCGACGCCGGAGGGTTTGCGGCACTTATTGCTGAACCGATTCAGGGAGTTGGTGGATTCGCAACGCCTCCCGATGGTTTTTTTGGTGCTATGCACAAAGTGCTGTCCGCCAACGAGATTTTGTTCATTAGCGACGAAGTGCAGACCGGCTGGGGACGCACCGGCGAACATTTCTGGGGATACGAAGCGCACGGAATAGTGCCCGACATACTGACCTTCGCCAAAGGCGTTGGGAACGGCATCACACTTGCCGGATGTGTGGCACGGGCCGAACTTGTGAACGTTATCGATCGCACCCTATTCACCACCTTCGGCGGTAATCCGCTGTCCGTCGCGGCAGGCCGGGCAACCTTGAAGTACGTCAAAGAAAACGATTTACAGGCAAACGCTGCGCGGCGCGGTAAACAGATGACTGAGCTACTCAGTGGTGAATGCGACGCCACAGACTGGATCGGCGAACTACGCGGAAAGGGCCTCATGCAAGCCATCGAGTGCGTCCAAGCAGGCGGTTTAGAGCCCAACACGACAGCTGCTGCCCGTTTAATTGAGGTGTGCAAAGACAACGGGCTGCTGGTAGGGAAAGGCGGACTTTACGGCAACGTGATCCGCCTCACTCCCATGTTGAATGTGAGCGAAGAGGAAATGAAAGAAGGCTGCGAAATAATCGTTTCAGCGATCCGCTCGGTCAATGGTTGAGCGTCTCCGAGTAAGCGCGAACCATCGATTCGAGGTCCGGATCGGCCGGCAGGCCTAACTCGCGTCCCCTCCTGTCATCTAAGACCGCTGGCCAACTTCGCACTAGCGCGTCAACATCAGGGTCGTATTCAAGTTCCACGAGTGACCGCGCTTGGGCACCTCCCACTTTCTCCAACACCGCGAGCATCTCCGAGACGGTCGCGGTCAACCCAGGCACCCCTACTGCTCGGTCATGACCAAGATCATCGCCGTTGACGTCAGCCAACATCCGGATACAAGTGGCTGTGTTTTGGGCAGACCCCAAAACCATCACCGTCTCCTCGCCTACGGGTACCACGCTCGGGAGACCGTTCAAGGGTTCTCGGAACATCCCCGAAGCAAACCCTGAAGCCGCCGCGTTCGGGGCACCGGACCTGACAATAACCGTCGGCAACCTCGCCGAACGTCCATCGATGTGACCTTTTCGGGTCGCGTCATTGATCAGCAATTCACCAATAGCTTTCGTCGTTCCATACGTACCCGACGGTGTCTGCTTCACAACATCACCAACCTCACCTCCTGCGGTAAAGCCCCCGAAGACAGCCAGAGTGCTAGCGAACACGACTTTGTGAAGATGATCAGAGTGTCGGCATGCTTCGAGAAGTCGCAGCATGCCCCCAAGGTTCTGATCGACCGCGTGTTCCCAATCCGCTTCGGCTCCGGCGCTCACGACAGACGCTAGATGAAAGATGACGCACGGCCCTTCCGCAATCACCGCCGGAAGGATCTCGTCATGGGCGAGATCGCCCTGAACAACCTGACAACCGGGGACGTCAGCCTCGGCGATCTCGATCACTACGATGTCGTCTACTCCGTCGGCCTGGAGACTCTGTATTAGTAGCCGACCAAGAAACCCGGCTCCGCCCGTCACAATTACTCGCATGTCTAGCCTTCCTAAGGGGACCTCAGGTCCGAACTACCTAAAGCGCTCTCGTCACTCCATCGATTGCACTGTCCTTCACGAAAATTCAATCGAGACTTTGAGCGCCTGCGCCTCGTGAGGCTCGTGAGCGAGGTGCATTGCTTCATCGATCTCTTCTACTGGGAAAACATGGCTGAGTAACGGCGATACGTCGATTTCACCATTGGCTATGAGACGAAGCGCTTCTCGAAAAGAAGCTGCCCCAGCTTCATCTTGTGCACCGTAGGTACTTGCTGCGTGAAGACGTTTCCGAAAAAACTTGTTGAACCGCATGTCAATATCGGCATCCACGCTTGGAAGCCCGAACCACATGATCTCGCCGTCCAATCTCACGTGATCCACAGACTCTCGAAAAGTCTCTGCGCGTCCGACAGCTTCAACCAGGTAGTCCACTCCAGTTCCGCTGGTGAGATCCCCAACAACTGTTTGCATGCTGTCGTTTTGCGCATTGACACATACGTCAGCGCCGTATTGAGTAGAAACCGACAATCGAGCGTCCGACAGGTCAGAAACAATGATTTGGGCCGCGCCTGCCCTCTTAAGCAAATACGTCCAAAACAAACCGGCAGATCCCTGGCCCATTACCGCAACGGTCTCACCCACAACATCGCGTGGACATTGTCGCATTGCGTAGATCACGGTGCCGAGCTGTTGAGCCATCAGAAGGTGCGCTCTGGGCAGATTACAGTCAGGTAGTGGAACGCAATAGCTTGCGCCAACACGCTGATACTCATTGAAACATTCACCCACAACGGGGTTGGGGAAAGTCAAGACGTGTTGACCCTCTTCTAGCCCAGCAGCTTTAGATTCGACGATGCGGCCGATTCCCTCATGCCCCGGATATCCATGCGGGCAAGGGAAGTTGTGACTTAACCCGGCTCCCATCATCACGACATGCAAATCGCTACCGCATATCGAGGCCATTTCGCTCTCGATCAGTACTTGGCCATCAACGACAGGGGGAATGTCAATCTCCTCACACACCATCTGACCTACATCGATCATTCTCGTCGCCCGCATTTTTTCCATGCCGCGACTCTAGGTCCTTGACCTTCGCAGCGGTTCGTGAGTCATCTCGGCAGTGAGTACCGGCTCATGAATTGATAGCCCTGTTCTGTTGCGTCGAAATCTTCGGTGGCATACCCCAAACGGTCTTCCAATAGCTTCGCGACCGGAGATCCTGGCCAAGTGTGACCACCGCCCTCTACTGCCCAAAATCGCACTTCAACGTCGTCCCTGCACAATGAGTAAATGGTGAGTTGCGTCTCTTGACCAACTCGCCGCTGCGTCGTGGTTTCGCACTCAAACTTGGCCGCGAATTTGCGAATTTCGTTAGGCATCACCAAATCGAAAAGCGGGTGTTGGCCCAACGTTGATGTTCCGCCGCCGTGAAAAGGCACAACTGAGTCAGCAGTTCCATGTATCGCCCCAATGGCAATCGGGCGACGCGGTTGACAATCATCGGGAAAGACAACCGCAGCAACAGAGAACGTGGCCGCTATGCGGTCACTCAATCGACATGCGAGCACAGAGCTGAAATAGCCGCCATTCGACATGCCGGTCGCATATACACGCGATAGATCTATGCACACCTTCGTTGCAACCAGATCGATGAGTTCCGCCGCCATTCGAACGTCATCTCTCCCTTCCTGATCAATTAGAGGTAGCTCCCAACGCTCCCCGATGCCGGTCGGGGCGACAACTACGAACCCCTTTTCTTCGGCGAGTTCGGCGTAGCCACTGAACGCCATCTGCTGCGATCCGTTAGAACCCAGCCCATGCCAGTTGGTCACAAGGGGAACTGCTCCTGTTACGTGGCTCGAAGGGCGGTAGAGCTCAAACGAGTACGTATTTCCCCCAGATACGAACTCTGCGGAGCTGTATCCATGGTCAACCATGCTTGACGGGCACGGATCGTTGGGTTCTCGATCTTCTGAATCTATGGATGAGTTCGTCGTCGTAGGATCAACCGGCGCGGACGGCATCTGAACAACGACCTTTGCAGAGGTGGTTGATGAGCCATCTACCTCATGAGCCGTCGCTGCACTCGCGTCCGGCGCGACAGCACTAACGCCATCACGACTAGGGGACGCGCAGCTAAGAAGAACTATGAAAAAAAGAGAAATAGCGGATCGAGTGAGCACGGCAACTCGCTAACTGGCATGGTGACGGTAGATGGAAAACGATAGTTCCTCCGGGATTTTCCGTGGTTGGGTAGTCCTAGCAGGCCTTTTCATAACCATGACCGTGACCTCCGGGCTGGGTTTTTACGCTCAGGGCGTTTTCTTAGACGCGCTCGTCGCCGAACAAGGTTTTAGTGTCGGTGTCGCTGGTGCAGGCACAGGGGTCTTCTTCGCTGCCTCCGGGATAGCTGGCTACTACGCGGGCCGTTTGTTGGCTTTGTTCGACGCACGATTGGTGATGACGGTCGGGTCGTTGATCGGAGCAACGGGAATGGCGCTCCTAGGTCAAGTGCGAAACGAATTTCAGATGGTCGTCGTGATGATCATCTTTGGTACCGGCTTCGCGCTCACGAGTCTGGTCCCCAGTTCCGCAATCGTTACTCGTTGGTTTGTTCGGAAACGCTCGGTGGCTCTCTCTATAGCGTCCTCGGGTCTGTCCCTGGGAGGAATAACTCTCAGTCCAGTTGTCGCCACGGTCGTCGATGCCGACTCGATGATTTATTGGGCTCCGCGCCTCGCCGTCGCATTTCTAATCGGAATGTTGCCCGCGGTCCTGTTTCTGATTCGAGGCGCCCCCGAACCTATGGGGCTCAGACCGGACGGTGATCCACCGCTGGCCTCAGGCGCGCCCCCTAGCCCACCGGGTGGGGTTGACTTCAAAACAGCAGTGCGTTCTCGATATTTCATCCTGATCTCAGTGACATTCATCATTTGCATGACCGCCCAGGTGGGGGCGATACAACACACCTTCAAGATGACCAAAGACCAGATCGATATTGACACTGCTCGCACCGTTTTGATGGTTTTGAGCGGGACCAGCGTGATTGCCAGAATTCTCGGGGGAATAGCCGCGTTAAAGGTCTCGCTCACGCGTCTCACGGTGGCTTTGCTGGCTGTGCAGTCGGTCGGTATTGGCATCTTGGCTCTCGCCGACACCAAGCCATTGGTCATAGTTGGAGCGATAGTGCTGGGCCTGTCAATGGGGAATCTGCTTATGTTCCATCCACTTCTGTTGGCGGATGCTTTCGGGGTTAAGGACTATCCGCGCATCTTCGGGATGGGTTCACTGTTGATGGTTCTTGGGGTTGGTACTGGCCCCTTCCTTGTCGGGGTAGTTCGTGACCTAGCCAGCTATCGCATGGCATTTGCCATCATGACCGTTTTCGCGATGGTCGCTATTTTATTTCTGCTGGCTGCAGGCAAACCTCCGCACTACGAAGTTGTAGAAGTTGACAATGGCGTCCCGGTACAACCTCTGAAACAGCATCAGAGTGTTATGACGTTGACTCCACCTCATCAGATCCCATCTACACCTCCGCCACCTAGACGTAGGATCGCAGTCGTTGACCGGGGCCTGGTAATGGGCAGTGACGAGTTCCCCGTTCCAAATCCCATCGGCAGGGAAATACCTCAGAAGACTTCGGAATAGAAGTACACGCCAGTTAGCGCGTCGTCGCCACGAATCTCGTAGCCCCTAAACACCGGATACCATTCCATCTTCGATGAACCGCTAACGAAACCTGCTCTGCTATGCAGGAAACACACTGAGGTAGGACCGACCCATGAGCATTGACTTCAGCCTGTCTCCCGAACTCGAGGAAATCCGCCTGCGCATCAGAGATTTCATACAGCGGGAAGTGAAGCCGGTTGAAGAAGTAATCGAACGCGACAACCTCGCCGAACAGGACCGGCATGAATACGTGACCAAGTTGGTCGCGATGCGCAAGAAAGCATTCGCTGAAGGTCTTTGGCTACCTCACATGCCTGAAACATGGGGTGGCATGGGTCTCGGACATGTCGAATTGGCAATGGTTCAAGCGGAAGCTGCCAAGTCTTACTACGGGCCGTGGGTTCTGAATTGTCAAGCACCAGATGAAGGCAACATGCACACCTTGTTGCATTGGGGCAGCGACGAGCAGCTAGAGAAGTACCTCAAACCACTGTGCGAGGGGCGTGCTAGTTCCTGTTTCGCCATGACTGAACCAGAGGTGGCTGGGTCAGATCCGACGCTGATTCAAACCAACGGTTACGTAGACGGAGACGAATGGGTAATCAACGGACATAAGTGGTTTATCTCGAACGCTCATCGGGCGGATTTCGCCATCTTGGTCGTCCGAACTGAGGAGAACCCTGATATCCCGCAGGCCGGCAACTCGGCCTTCATCGTTGACCTTCCGCACGCCGGATGGAACGAAGTGCGCGAAGTGGAAACGATGCATGGCGGTACGGGGCACAGCGAAATTCTCATTGAGGATCTCCGTGTGCATAGCAGCCAAATGTTGGGAGGGCGCGGGCAAGGACACCTGTTGGGGCAGTATCGGTTAGGACCGGCCCGTCTTGCTCACTGCATGAGGTGGATAGCTCAAGCTGAAACTGCGCTCGACATGATGGTTGATCGCTCGTTGCACCGTTTTTCTCACGGGTCTCTGTTGGCGGAAAAGCAAGGCATCCAGTGGATGATCGCGGATAGCACCATGGAGTTATACCAAGCGAAGCTCATGGTCTTGCATGCGGCATACAAAATCGACCGGCAGGAGGACTTCAAAGCTGAGGTGTCAATGGCGAAGCACTTTGTTGCGAACATGCTTGGTCGAGTGATTGACCGTTCGATACAAGTTCATGGTGCCCTTGGATATTCAACGGACACGCCTTTGGCCCACATGTATCAACACGCTCGTTGGGCGCGATTTGCCGACGGAGCCGACGAGGTTCATCAGATGAGAATTGCTCAGCGAACGATCGCCGCCTGGACCGATGAGGGGTCGACGAGGGCCGCTACGGGCAATCTCCCGATCTAGGTCTTCACATAGCCGAGCCGATGACTGCGGCTGCAGCAGCAGCCCCAGATTCTTTCATTGGAACACCCATCTTGGTGAGGGCGGCTTCGATCGTGCCGAGCGTCCCCAGAATCATGTGTGGGTTGAGGTGGCCCATGTGGCCGATCCGTATGGCTCGATCCGCAAACTCGTCAAGACCGATGCCCAGGGTTACTCCGCCGTCTTGTTCGGCTATCCGACGGAGTTCTGTCGCGTTGATCTCACCGGTGTGGACCGTCGTGACCGAGTTAGAACGATATGCGGGGTCTGAGACATTGAACGAAAACCCGTCATCGCTTTCCCAGGCATGAACAGCAGCTCTAACGGCGTCCGCAAGGGCCCTGTGCCTATTCCATACGTTTTCGAGTCCTTCTTCGAAGAGCATGTCGAGCGCTTCGCGCATCGCCCACAAATGTTGGATCGGAGGGGTACCACAGTAAATCTTGTAATGCTCCTCTGGATTGGATCTCGGGCCCCAGTCGAAGTAACCGGTTCGTAGATCCGCGCTTTCATACGCGGCGAGCGCCTTTTCACTGGGGAACACAAACCCAAGTCCGGGTGGAACCATCAACCCTTTCTGGCTAGCTGCGACGGTAATATCCGCACCCCACTCATCGTGCTCATATGGCTCACAGCCCAGAGACGCTATGCAATCCACCATCAACAACGCGCCATGACCCGCTGCGTCGATGGCGCTGCGGATCGCGGGAATATCGTTGCGCACCGATGTTGCCGTATCCACTTGGACGACCATGATCGCCGCTATTTCCCCGGCAACATCAGCCTTCAGACGCTCTTGGACAGCCGCTGGGTCCACGGGGTCAGAGTCGAGTCCATGCAAAATTTCAGTCTTTACTCCTGAGGTCTCCGCCATCTCACCCCAGCCGACTGCGAAACGGCCAGACTCAAGAACTAACACCTTGTCACCTCGAGACAAGGTGTTACTGATCACCATTTCCCAAGCGCCATGACCGTTCGAGACCGTGATATAGACCGGTTGTTCTGTTCGAGCAATTTTTCGCAGATCGTCCTGCACGCTGTAGGAAATCTCGACCAACTCTCCCTCATAAATATTCGGCATTGCACGATGCATCGCCGCAAGTACACGATCCGGGATCACCGACGGACCGGGGATCGAGACCATCGGTCGACCATGACTCAATGACATTTCATTACCTCGGCTAGCAAGAGAACGGTAGATGCGTCCCCGAAGGGTACATCCGCATCGAGTCGGTCTACCGAGATGTGTTACCCCTGCGCCCATATTCGCTGCGGCCTAGGCTGTGGGCATTCCGAGGGAGAACAAGCACTAAAGGGGAACCACGTGAGCGATGCACTGCTTCACGCTTTTAGCCTGCCCAGCAAATCCGAGGCTGACTACATCAACATTGTCAGCGCAAAAGACTGCACCTTGGTAGACGACCAAGGGAAGCAATACATCGATGGAATGGCAAGCCTCTGGCTCTGTCAAATAGGCCACGGCAACGCCAAGGTAATCAACGCGATCAAAGATCAGTTGGATCAATTACAGACTTACAACACTTTTGATCCCTTCACCAACGAACCTGCCCGACAAGCAGCTGAGGCCATACGTCGGGTATCGCCGCATCCCGAAGGAAGAGTTTTTCTTGGATGTTCTGGCTCTGAAGCTGTCGACACCGTCTTGAAGCTTGCAAGGATGTTCCACCAACGCCGAGGTGACTCTGACCGCCAAATCATTGTTCGAAGGACCGGGGGCTACCACGGGGTCAATGTCGGAGGAACAAGTGTCCAAGGGATCGAACCAAATCGCGTCGGCTGGGGTGACCTCCTCCCACACGTAGTCGAGATTCCTAACGACGACATAGAAGAAGCGGCCACCCTATTTGCCCAACACGGGTCCCGGATAGCCGCAGTGATTTGTGAGCCTGTGCAGGGCGCTGGCGGAGTGATCATGCCACCCGATGGCTATCTCGAAGGGCTGCGCCGCCTGTGTGATCAGCACGGCGCGTTGTTGATATTTGACGAAGTGATTTGTGGGTTCGGTCGAACAGGCCAGTGGTTTGCGAGTCAAACCTTCAACGTGACACCCGACATGTTGACGTTCGCAAAGGGTGTGACCTCTGGCTACTTGCCTTTGGCGGGAGTGATCATTTCACAAGCGCTCAGCGAAGAGCTAACTGTAGACGAAACCGCGAAATTCATGCACGGATACACCTATTCAGGACACCCGACCCCAGCAGCAGCCGCCATCGCCAACATTGAAGTAATCGAAGAAGAAAACTTGGTCGATGCGGCGCAACGAATTCAACAGAGAATGAGCGAAGGCTTCACTGCGTTGCTTGGTGACGGAATGATTCAGAGCTTTCGAGGAATCGGGGGAATTTGGGCGTGCGAGATCGGTGAGGATGCAATTCCCGCTAGGAATGCGATCATCGACCGCGGCGTCGTGTGTAGAGGAATTGGCGAGGCGCTCGCTCTTTGCCCACCGCTAATTATCACTGACGATGAGATCGGCACGATTTTCGACACATTCAGCGACGTTCTCAAGCAACGCTGAGGGATCTAGCGAAGCCGCCCAAAAAAATATTTACGCCGGTTCGTCTGCGATTCGTTCGTGGTGGTGAATTACTTCATCGATCACAAATCGTAAAAACTTTTCCGAGAACTCTGGGTCTAGCCCTGCTTCCTCGGCGAGTTTTCGTAACCGTTTGATCTGTTCTTGTTCGCGTGCGGGGTCGGCTGGCGGCATGTCGGATTCTGCTTTGTACTGACCGACAGCCTGAGTAATGCGGAATCGTTCCGCGAGCATATGGATGAGCGCAGTGTCAATATTGTCGATGCTGCGTCGAAACTCGGAGAGTTGATGGTTGCTCATCAGTAACTTTTCTAGTCGCTGGAACGACTCTGGTCATTTGTTTAACTGACATTGAGCAGGAAGTGGAAAAACTCGTCGGCGCAGTGCTAGGCCATGTCGGTGAAAGAAATCATCATTCGCTTTGCTACTGCGGACGACGCCCACACAATTTGCGCCTTGATCAAGGGCTTAGCTGAGTATGAGCGGGAGCCCGATGCGGTAGAAGCAACACCAGAAAGCATCAGTACACAACTGCGGTTGCCGCAGCCACCGTTCGAGTGTCTTCTGGCTGAAGCAGCCGGTGAAGTTCGTGGATTTGCGCTGTTCTTCTACAATTATTCAACTTGGCGGGGCAAACAGGGGATTCACCTTGAAGACCTCTTTGTTCCAGAGCAGCACCGAGGCGCCGGCATCGGGAAACTGTTGCTTGCCACGCTCGCCCGAATCGCACAGGAGCGCGGCTGTCCGAGGCTGGATTGGCAGGTTCTCGACTGGAACCAACTAGCAATCGACTTTTACGAAATTCTTGGGGCAACGGTCATGCATGACTGGTTGTCTTGTCGACTCCAAGGGTCTGAACTGAGCGCGTTGGCAACGGAAGGGGCTACCGTCAGTTGATCATGACGGGCGATTACAACCTCAGAGGAAAGACAGCGGTCGTTGGTATCGGCGAAACGACGTACTACAAGCACGGCGAATCTTCCGATCCGGAGTTTGTTTTGGTGTTGAAAGCAATTCTCGCGGCGTGTGCGGATGCGGGGATCAGCCCGAAGGAAATCGACGGGTTTTGTTCCTACTCCAATGATCGAAACGACCCGCCGCGCCTGGCGAACGCACTAGGGCTTCCCGAACTTCGTTACTCGAATATGCAGTGGACTAGCGGTGGCGGTGGAGCGGCTGCCGCCGTGCAAAACGCTGCTGGTGCGGTTATGGCCGGATCAGCAAACGTCGTTGTGGCCTATCGCGGACTGGCTCAAGGTCAGTTCGGGAGGTTCGGACGCAGCGGAGGCTCGCGACCAGTTAGTGGCGGTGCGGCATACACGTTGCCCTACGGCATGATGAGCGCAGCCCAGATGTACGCGATGCGCACGACTCGCTTCATGCATGAACACGGAGTCGGAAGAAATGCCATGCGCTCAATTGCGATGGCTTGTTATCACCACGCTCAGAACAACCCTCGCGCGGTGATGAACGGCCGCCTCCTCGACGCAGAAACTTACGACGCATCGCGTTGGATTACTGAACCCTACCGATTGTTCGATTGTTGTCTGGAAAACGATGGGGCTGCCGCCATGATCATTACTCGCAGCGACCACGCTATGGACCTAGCAAAGGCACCGGCACTGGTACTGGGCGCCCAACAAAGTGGTGGCCATCGCTCCGGAGCTACTGCCGAAAACGCGACGGATTACGTGACATCAAGTTTCAAACCAGCAGTGAAATATCTGTATGAACAAGCTGGAGTGACGCCACAAGATGTTGATGTTGTGCAGAGTTACGAGAACTTCACCGGTGGGGTGGTGATGAGTTTGATCGAACACGGACTCTGTACCTACGAGAACGCTGACGAGGTACTCACCTTCGACAACTTGCGTGCAGACGGCGGCAATCTTCCCCTCAACACCAGCGGAGGAAACCTCGCCGAGTGCTACATGCATGGCCTCGGGCTTCAAATCGAGGCCGTCCGACAGGTGCGGGGCGAGTCATGCAACCAAGTTCCCGACGTCAAAGTGGCTCTGGCTAACGCCGGTCCGATGGTCGCGGTGGCGTCTACGGCAATTTATGGAACTCAGGAGACGCTGGGATGAACAAGTTCACTTCGGAGCCTCATCTTCCGGGTCTCAGGCAGCCAGCTCCCGCGAACGACGGTCTCGATGCCCCATTTTGGGAGGGTACGCAGGCTCACGAACTACGGGTTCAGCGCTGCGCCAACTGCGAGGTTCATCAGTGGGGGCCTGAGTGGATGTGTCATGCATGTAACTCAATGGAACTTGGCTGGGTAACGGTTGATCCAATCGGCCGAATTTACAGTTGGCAGCGTCCTCACCATCCGGTGCACAGAGCTCTTGCCGATCGAGGTCCGTACATAATTGTTTTGGTCGAATTGCCTCACGCAGACAATGTTCGAATGGTGGGAAACTTGTTAGGTGATCCCCTGCAAGAGATCGAAATTGGCGCATCGGTTTCGGTCGTTTTCGAAGACCACGATGACGGAGATCCCGATTTCACTCTCGTTCAATGGGAAGTGACTTCCAACAGTTGACCGTGAACGCGTTACGGCGGCTGGCTCATTCACCAGCCACCACAACACGGTTTAACTTTTTTGACGCCGGTCGAGCTCTAGCCAGTTATGGCATCAAGTGTTTCTTCGCTCGGCGCGAAGTAGAAGGATCCTGACGCCGGGTCCGAATAATCCGTCATTGCATCGCGAACACCATTGGCGTCATCCAGGCCGTACATCCTGCGCAAACGCTCTCGCAGTGGCGCCTGATCTTTGCAAAACGCCATGAAATAAAGTCCGACGGTTCCGTCATGGAACGCATAGGGCGTCGAACGTCGCGCTATCTCGTTTCGCTTAGCAGAGCCTTCGTTGCCGTGATTTCCATCTTCGCGCAGTTCGACGTGACTGAGATGGCTGTACGCCTCTTGTGTTTCAGTCTTTTCGATACCCGGGAACTTCTTTCTACCAAAGTTCTTTTCTTGTTGGTCGTCGGACAACGCATTCCAACTGTCAAGGTCATGGACCCAACGTTGAGCGATGATGTGACTGCCACCTGCGCCAGGCTCGCCATCAGGGACGATGGCGGCGGCGGGTTGGTCTTCGTCGGCTGGGTTGCCGGTGCCGTCCTTAAAGCCGGTCATATCAAGCGAGTCACCGTAGATAAACGTGGGCGTTTCACGGGCAACGGCCATGTGGCCTTCCAGCGCTGTGCGTGTGTCGTATTGGGCTTTCCAGACTTTGTCTTTGTCGTCGTGGTTGAGCCACAAAAGTAGCTCTTCTTGGGTGCCTTTAGCCTGGCGCCCTGAACCGTCGTCGGACTCAACGGTGACGTACGTTTGAAAGTCGTCGGGAACGTCGTCGGTCAGGTCTGGTAAAAGTCCGGGTCCAATACCGAGCGTCAGGTTGATGTCCTCGGCGGCGCATGCGGCCCGAAGGTCTCCCAATGCCGATTTGATCACCCCTAGATCCGCGCCGTCGGTGCGGCTGAGATGTACATACCACTGGTTCTGGCCCATGCCGTTAAAAATGGCCCGTTGCGGTGTCGCCATATTCACTCCTTAGTGCTGGTGAGTGTGCTCTGAGGATCGTAGGCCACTTTGAAGGCTTTCGTCAGCCCCAAGTAGCCTTTCGCTGAGCTTTTTGTCCGGTTGTGCAAAGATTGAGCATGGCTGTTTACGCTACTGAACTTCCGATTCGTCCTGATCTTGACGCTAGCCACAGCGAAATAGCTTCACGTTGGGCGACAACCGGTAGTTGGTGGTCGGGCGCGGAGCGTATAGCCATAGTCGGAGAAGTCCGACAGGCGCGAGACGGCGACGACTTGGCCCCGTGGGAGTCACCCAGCCAAGTTGACGGCCTCATCACTGATAATCACCTGCTTCCGACCGCTGCAATAGACGCAATCTGGCGAATTACGAATCACCCCGGCACTTTGACCGCTGACTGGCACGCGTCGATCATAAGTCGAGGGATCAATCCGGAGGCATATGTAGAGCTCGTGGGAGTGGTCGCCCAAGCGAACGCTGTGGACCGCTTCGCAGACGCTCTAAATCTCGCTCGAGTCGACTTGCCAGAACCGTCATCAGCCGAACCTCAGCGCTTAGCCGACAAGTCGGTGGTGGTGAGTTCACATTGGGTTCCTACAGCGCAGGTAAAGGGACCAAATGTCATCAAGGCTCTGAGCGCCGTTCCATTCGAAGTCGATTCGATGAGTCTTCTCTCATCGGCGCAATACGTTCAGTTAGGTGACTTGTTGGCAGATCTTGTTTCAGATCAAAACTCTCTCACTCGTATGCAAGTCGAGGTCATCGCTGCGCGGACGTCGAAGCTCAACGAATGTTTTTATTGAACGACAAGCCACGCGTTTCTGCTCGGTCTGAGCGGAATGAATCAAGATTCTCAAATCAGCTTCGAGGCAATTGATGGTTCACACGTCGGAGACGGTGGCATTGAACACGGCGCGTTGTTATCGCGTCTGTGTGAAGCGATGTTTTATGAAGACCCAGACCAGTTGGCTTCGGTTCGAGACGACGTGATCGAAGTAGCCGGAGCGGAAGTGTTGGTCGACGCGGTCGCCGTGTCCGCGAACTTTTACATGATGACCCGTATCGCGGATGCAACAGGCACTCCGTTAGACGCCGGGACGGTCGAACCATCAGTCGAGATTCGCGAACTTGTC
>Ga0315334_10000318_pt1 | contig 29626 bp, 28 predicted proteins | sample M150034915metaG_FD_205555 | JGI IMG/M metagenome (GOLD analysis project Ga0315334, IMG submission 205555) | Ammonia-oxidizing marine archaeal communities from Monterey Bay, California, United States - M1 500m 34915 | ecosystem: Environmental > Aquatic > Marine > Intertidal zone | place: USA... | reverse complement strand
GAGTTGTTCGCTGTCCACATGTGGAGCATCGTGGAATTCGAGGACCAACGCTATGAGACCGACGCGCTCGACAAGTAACACACCAACGCTTTTGACTAACGGCGACAACGATTGAAGGGCTTTGATAAATCTTTCCCGCGTAGTTCGCTCATGGATAGCGGTTGTCAACACTTGAACTATTTCAGCCAGGGTGTGAGAACGGTCTGACTGATACGCGATGTCCCAGCTCGGTTTCTTCGATCTGTCTCTCAGACCCGCCTTTCGAAGTCGCCGCACCAGTTCTCGACTGTCGACGCCTACAGCTCCAGCCTCTAACGCCCGTTCGTGTTCGTCACTGCTCAGGTCGTAATGGTCGCCTTGGAAGCCAATGCGCCGCTTGCCAAGTTTTCTAGCAAAATCATGTAGTTCTTCGATGGAACTATCTGACACAAGGTGACCCCAGACCTGTCCTCTCCAAATCCAACGGGGCGTGTCGGCCAGAATCACGCTCGGGCCGCAACCATGTCGTCAATCAAGCCGTCGTATTGCGGCGCTAACTTGGACCAATCAAAGGCCGAAACGTGCGCCATTGTCGCTGACCGATATTGGTGAACTAGCTCCCGGGGAGTAGCCAAAACAGACCGGAGCGCCTCTAGAAGGCCGGCTTTGTAGAGAAGAGTTCCCCGCAGTGCCTCAGGCACGATCTCAGGGTAGGCAAGCCTTTGGGGTAACAACGGTCTCGCTCCAGCCGCTATCGCCTCTGCTACCGCCAGTCCGAAAAAGTCATGCTGAGCGGAAGAAACCACTACATCGCTCCGACATAACGCATGCAGGTATGCATCTTCTTGTTGGTAGCCACAAAGAATTACCCGATCGTTCAGCTGATTGAGTAAACGTTCATATGCTTGGCGGCCGCTGCGTTCGACCTCACCCAAGGCGTACACGCTGAAATCGTGGCCTTCTCCGGCCAGTACCGAAACGGCATGCGCAAATTCGCCGGGACCTTTGTCGTAAGACCATCGATGATTCCACATGACTGTGATTGGACCGGTAACCGTGACTGGCGCTAAGCGCGACGTGTCTATCCCGATGGGCAAAAGTTCGACGCTGGACAGCTTGCTCTCTAACTTCGAACCGGCTCCTTCAATCAACTGTTCCGCAAAGGGCGGCATTTTTTTGACCAATACCCTTTCGTGGAAGCTCGTTGCAACAGCGACCCTGTCCGCGGCTAAAATCGACCTCCAATCATTGACAATTCCCCCATTCGCCCGCCCTCCTTTAGGCCCGGGGGGATAGCCAATTTGACTTTCGTGCATGTAAAGAAGCGTTGGCGGACGCGGAATACCGGAAGGTAAGAGCCCCATTACCGTTGCCAGATCAATCGGAGTACTCGCCACTAACGCGTCTACGTGGTCGGAACTCTCCACAATTGCCTCGGCAAAACGGTCCGGTGAAATCAGTAGTGAACGCCGCCAGCCGGCATCAGGGCCTTCAACAATGTTGATCTGGTGTTTACTTGCCAAGCGCCACCCATCTAGCCATTTACGGTGTGATCCTCGGTACCACGGTTCGAGAACCAAAATATTCGCCACAAAGGCGACGCTACATGGGTCCTTCACTTCGATGAAATAAACGGGCAGACTTGCGCACCGTGTTGAAGATCTGGTTCCTCTCGCTGTTGGCGGGATCCTTGGCGGTGCTGGTGTTCACTCCAGCACCGGCAATGGCAGCCAAAGTCGAAGCCGTCGGGGGAGCCACGACTTATGGGGCACCAGACGGTGAATCGCTTGCCTCGCCAGTTGCAGCGATGGTTTCCGCGGCAGATGGTTCCGGGTATTGGATAGCGACACAAGCCGGAGTCGTAACCAACTTCGGACAAGCGCCGCACTTTGGCGATATGACTGGTACAGCGCTTAACGAGCCCATTGTCGGAATGGCTGTTACGCCAACAGGAAATGGATATTGGCTCGTGGCAGCCGACGGTGGCATCTTCTCCTTCGGCGGAGCAAATTTTCATGGTTCGACCGGACAACTGAAACTCAACAGCCCAATTGTTGGAATGGCTACCAACATCGACAACGGTTATTGGCTTGTAGCAGCCGACGGCGGCGTCTTCTCGTTTGGTGCAGCCCCCTTTTACGGATCAATGGGAGCGACGGCTCTTAACCGCCCAATAGTCGCAATGCTTCCGAGCGGCTCTGGGCTCGGGTACTGGTTACTGGCGGAAGACGGCGGAATATTCACTTTCGGTGACGCTAGTTTCTACGGCTCAGCCCCTGGAGAGGGTTACGTTGGCCCTTTTGTCGGCATGATCCCAGTCAGCGACGGACGCGGCTATGCGTTAGTCCACAGTGACGGCCGCATCGCCCCTTTCGGCATGTCGAAGCTTCGTAATGACCCGGTCTGCGATCCATGGCCAGTCGCCGATGTGTCGGTGGCCGGCGCCGGCGCAGTACTGCTGAGAACCCCAAACTCTGTGCCCAATGACCCGCCATCGAACCTTTCGGGGCCAATCGACAGCGAGTACTTGAGAGAACTCATCATCCATTCCCAATCGTGTCAAACGCCTAATGAACCAGCGTCCGTCGAGTTTGCGCTCCCACTCAGTCAACCCGTCCAAACATCGCCGTTTGGCTGGCGACGCCACCCCATATGGGGTGATATCTCGAAACACGCCGGTAGCGATTTCATCGGCCCTAACCGGACATCAGGCGGGCCAGCTCTCGCTGTAGCGGACGGGGCTGTGCTCGCAGTGCTCGATCTAGTTGCCTACGGGAAAACGATTGTTCTGGACCACGGTGGCCAAATAGCGACGGTGTACGCACATCTGAACGGAGTGAGCGTGCAGGCGGGCGATGTAGTCGAGACCGGACACGCTCTCGGTTCGGTCGGATCCACAGGTCTTTCTACCGGGGTTCACCTTCACTTTGAACTGCGAGCAAGCGCAACGGCGAAGAATCCGGCTACCTATTTGAATCTCCCTGATCCCGCATATTCTGCGGAGTGAAGCCCCGCGACTCCAGTTTCAGAAAGCCTCTAAATGTTCTAAAACGGCATCAATAAAACCAAAGTTTTTAGGAGTTGCAAAGTGATCACATCCCCGCAACTCGGTGTAGCTGGAGTTCGAAAGAGCGTCGATCAAAGGATCAGCAGGGCCAGCGAAATCTTCGGTGCCTAGCACGACGCGTACCGGATGGACTATGCGCTCGAATTGTGCGGATCCAAGAGGGTAGTGACGTCGACGCATGAAGGCCGCCAACGCTTGGCCATCTTGGCCAGGTTCTGACGCGTAGCGAGCAAAAGTTTGAGCATGCACATCGTCGTCGGCTGCCTCGCCTTGCACTCCTTTAGCGATCCGTTCGGCCTGCTCTTCGTCTCTTTCGAAAAGGTTCCGTCCGACACCCGCAACGACAAGCTTGCCGAACTTTTCTGGGGCGATAGATGCCATACAAAGCAAAGTTCTCGCACCCATAGAAAAACCGACCCCATCAACGATTCCATCAGGAAGTCGGTCAACTAACCCTTGCTCCATGTCTGCATAACCAACAGCGTCGTGATGTTTCTCGGCCGACCCGTGACCCGGGAGATCCCAAGCGATCACTTCTCGCCCAGCCTCACTCAACAGTTCCATGATGCCTGTAGGGGCCCAAGTCGATTCGACTGAACCGGTAAATCCATGCAAAAGCAAAACAGGGTTACTCATGCACCGAGTTTGGCAGAGGATGCTTGGCCTGTGCTTGTCGGTGTCCACTGGTAACCAACTTGCGCGGTTCGATTACCGTAAGGAACCAGTATCTCGACAGAAGAGGAAATATGTCGCGCTCATCCGGCCAACCCATTCGAATCGCCAACTGCAGTGGTTTTTTCGGAGACCGATTAGCCGCCGCCAAAGAGATGGTGGAGGGGGGGCCGATTGACGCTCTGACTGGCGACTGGCTCGCGGAACTGACGATGCTCATTCTGTCGCGTATTCAAGCAAAGGCTCCTGGGCGCGGATATGCACGCACGTTTGTCACTCAAATGGAAGACGTGATGGGCGAGTGCCTAGACAGAGGCATCAAAGTCGTTTCAAATGCCGGAGGTCTCAACCCGGAGGGTTGCGCGGATGCGGTTCAAGAGGTCGCAGACCGTTTCGGATTGCAACCCTCCATCGCCTACGTGGCCGGAGATGACCTTTCCGACCGGCTCCCGGATTTAATAACTGCCGGAACCGATTTTGCCCATCTCGACACCGGACAACCTTTGGGTGACCTGGCCGATCGCATAGTTACCGCAAACGCATATATCGGATGCTGGGGGATTGTTGAAGCGCTCAACCAGGGAGCGGACATCGTGATCACAGGAAGAGCGACCGACGCCGCTGTCGTTGCGGGCCCTGCAGCTTGGTATCACGGGTGGGGGCGCGAGGACTGGGACGCCCTAGCAGGGGCGATCGTCGCTGGACACGTGATCGAATGTGGCGGGCAAGCTACCGGAGGTAACTACTCGTTCTTCACTGAAATTGACGATCTCACGTACCCGGGTTTTCCGTGGGCTGAAGTGTTCGCAGATGGAAGTTCGGTCATTGGTAAGCACGACGGAACCGGGGGAGAAGTTTCAATCGGAACGGTCACCTCTCAGCTTCTCTACGAAATTCAAAGCGAGCGATACTTCAATCCAGATGTAGTGAGCAGATTTGACACCATCCAGCTGGATCAGCTCGAAAAAGACCGTGTTAAAATTTTCGGGACGCGCGGAGAACCGGCCCCCAAAAAGCTCAAAGTAGCCATGAACTACCAAGGCGGTTTCCGAAATCAAATATCGATAGGTTTGACCGGTCTCGATGTCGAAGAGAAGGCAGAGTTGATCGACCGCCAATTCTGGAATAGCTGCCCCTACGGTCCTGATGACTACGAGACCGTTGTCCGAAAGTTCCTACCAACACACAAAGAGAACCCGGCGACTAACGAAGAGGCAGTAGCTGTCTACAAGATCATCGTCAAAGATCCCGATGAGCGAAAGGTTGGAAGAGCGTTCTCAAATGCTGGAACAGAAATTGGACTCTGTTCCATTCCTGGAATGTTCGGCACCGGAGGCGGCCCCGGCCCCGGCCAGCAATTTGGTGTTTTTTGGCCAGCTCTATTGGATTCAAGCCTTGCGCCGATGGACGTTGTCGTGGGCGGTAAACGCACCGTCGTGGACAACACCGCGTTCGCGACAGCGCCGGACATCGAACCGTTAACAGTTTCACTTCCCGATCGACCTGAGGGCCCAACACAGCCGGTTCCCTTAGGAACACTTTTCGGCGCTCGATCGGGAGATAAAGGCCCAAACGCAAACCTAGGCATTTTTGCTCGAAGTGCGGCTGCCTTCGTTTGGTTGAGTGACTTCTTGACCGTTGATTGCCTCAAGTCACTAATGCCGGAAGCAGCGGACCGGGCTGTCGACCGTTACGACTTACCTAATCTTTGGAGTCTCAACTTTATTTTTCATGGCTTACTTGAAGAAGGTGTGGCCGCGTCCACTCGACAGGATCCTCAAGCGAAAGCCCTCGGAGAATATCTACGCGCGAAAATCGTTGACATCCCTGAAGTTCTTTTGCCCTAGAGCAGCTGCGTTTTCGGTTCGCTGATCACGGGGTTGGTGAGCGTTCCTATTCCGTCGATCGTGATCGACACTTCGTCACCCGGCGTCAGCATCTTCGGTGGATCCCAGTACAGGCCAACGCCGGCTGGTGTGCCGGTTGCTATCACCGTTCCTGGTTCCAAGGTAAAGGCCGTCGAGAGATGATGAACGATGTCAAAACAATTGAAAATCAAATCGTCGGTGTTGGAGTCTTGACGAATTTCTCCATTGACGCGCGTGGTGAGCTGCAAGTTGTGCGGATCCAGTGAGGCGGCAGTGACCATCCATGGACCCAAGGGTCCGTGAGTGTCCCAAGATTTACCCATGAGCATCGTTGGGCTAGCGCGTTGCCAATCACGAACGCTCACGTCGTTCATGATGCTGTAGCCGGCTATTACTTCGTGCGCTCGGTCTTTTGGAACATGACGGCACCGGCGGCCAATGATGATCGCCAACTCACCCTCGTAGTCCACCATCTCCGACGCGACCAGTGGAATGTGGATTCCCGCTCCCGGCCCAATGATGCAATTGTGGTGTTTCGTGAAAATAACGGGAGTTGTCGGTACGTCTCTGCCGCCTTCCTCAGCGTGAGCGCGGTAGTTCAACCCCACAGCAAGAATCGCAGGCGGCGCTCCAACTGGGGGCAGAAGACGAGCTTGCGACAATGCCGTCCTCTGCTCAGAAACCAGCTCTTCGATTGGTACCTCAGAAGCTAACAACTCGGGAAGATCATCATGATCGGTTTTTAGATTGACGAGTTCGTCCCCATCAACCAGAGCGATGCGAACAGAACCTTCGTGAAGATGTCGCGCAATAATCATGTAGGGACCATAGTCCCGGCTTGTTGTGATGGGCGCGCTCTGGCACTCTTGCTCAACAGGTCACTCTCACTGCGAGAGTGGCTATGTGACTAGGAGCAAAGTCTCGATGCGTGGACCTGAAACCAGCGCCGACTCAATCACCGAAGCCATCACAGGCTTACCGGATGGCCGAGTGTTTACGGTCATGCTTGAACGCAAAGTCGCCTTAGCTCGTCGGACATTGAAACCTGTGTCCGTTATTTTCTTCGAAATCGACGAATTTGACTCTTTCGCCCCCTACATCCGCGAACACGCAATGAGAGCTACCTCAAGAGTCATCACTAACACCCTTCGAGAATCTGACACGGTGTGTGGTATCAGCGCCGGGACACTCGGAGCGTTGTTGGATGACACATCAGAAGCAGGAGCTATATGGGCAGCAAATAGGATCCGACAAGCCAACGCTGAGGCTCCCTCGCGAGATGTTGTAAGCCTCTCAGCGGGCGTTGCTTGTTATCCGATTCATGCTATGGATTGCGAAGACCTGATAGATGCTGCCCGAGCAGCTTGTCTGAGGGCAGCAGAACATGGGCCAGGCCGGATCCAGGTGGCCAGGAACGTAGACAGCCTCTGAAGCCGCGTCTCGAGCGGAGTATTCTCCAACCTGAGACAAGAAAAGCGAGATTATGGAACAGTCCTACGAAAATGTCGTCGTCGACTCCCCTGAACCTGGAGTCGCTCGAATCACGTTGAACCGCCCTGAACGTCTCAACGCCCTCACATATGACCTTGTTAGTGATCTGCACCAAGCGTTGGATTTAGTTGACAGCGATCACGAAACCAGGGCCATAATCATCACCGGCGCCGGAAGAGGTTTCTGCGCAGGGCTCGATCTAACGGGATTTGGCGTAATTCCCGGTACTGAAAAGTTTGGGCGGCAGCAGCAAGGCATGGCAGTGCAGCAATACATTGCGGAACTTGTGCACCACATGCGAGACGTGCGCCAGCCAATTATCGCGGCAATAAATGGCGCAGCGGCAGGTGGCGGTTTCGCAATCGCTTGTGCCAGTGACATCCGTTACTGTGACACTTCGGCAAAATTTGGTACTGCCTTTGTGAGGCTTGGTATATCCGGCTGCGACATCGGCGTCAGTTGGATGTTGCCACGACTAATTGGAGCTTCTCGCGCTTGGGAACTAATGCTGACCGGTCGTGTGATTACGTCAGACGAAGCCGACCGAATCGGACTTGTGACCAATGTTGTGTCCGATGACGAGCTAATCGACACATGCTTAGGTGTCGCCGCTGAAATTGCCGCCAACAGTCCGTTCGGGGTTTGGATGACGAAAGAAGTGATGTGGTCCAACCTTGAAATACCGAGTCTGAAGGCTGGAATTGATATGGAAAACCGAACGCAGATACTCGCCTCAGGTACCGAAGACAGCAGGGAAGCCATGGCTTCTTTTCTCACCAAATCCCAAGTGGAATGGAAGAATCGCTGATCTATGACGTTCACCGAGCGATAATCGAAACGGAAGCCAGCAAACCCGGTTGCGGCTTATCGATAATGCAAGGGATAGAGCACTCAGAGGGGTACTTCCTTGCCGAAACAGCGACCGGAACGACCTGAGCCACTAAAGAGCTTTGCCTAGGTCTTCAATACCCCGAAGATGCACCAGTCAGGGCCCGAGGTTCAGCAGCTCCGGCCAACCTGCCGTCCTGGACCTCAATGATGTGAGCATGCCCGAACGCGCTGTTAAAGGCGGATGTCGTTCGAATGCGGTGGCCTAACTGTTTCAGAGCAGATTCGGCTGAAGCCGCAGAACCTTCGAGCTCAAGCACGATGTCTCCGGGATCGGCCCACGTATGAAACCCCGTCGGATTAGAGCCAGCCAGACGCCACCGGGGTGCCGACAAAGCCTCCGAAGGGCTTTGCCCAAACATAAGGAGCCTGGCCAACAGCTGAAGGATGATCTGAGGTTGAGAATCCCCACCCATCGTTCCAACCACCGCTTTCAGAGTTCCGTCCAAATTTTCTACCAACGTTGGAGCGAGAGTATGTGGAGGGCGACGGCCTGGCCCATAAGCAGCTAGGGAATTTGGGTCTGTGGAAAACCCAATACCTCTGTTGTGCAATGAGATTCCGGTTTTGGGCATAAATGCCAAAGCTCCCCAGCCAGATGCGTTGGATTGAATTAGGGACACTCCCATTCGATTTTTATCCACGGCATTCAAATAAATGGTGTCTCCAGGGTTTATCCCGGTTGAAACACTTGAGACCTGATCGCGACGTATGGCGTTGGAGCGCGGAGCCAGCCGTTCCTTTTTCAACAAATCGCTGCCACTGGCATGTTCGTGGAGGATTTCGGGCCGGTCGAAGCCGGCCTGGAGAGCTGACTCAGCCAGCAGATGAATAAAAAGCGGGTCACTCACATCGTTGGGCATTTCGAGTTGGTCGGCGATCCACGCTGCTGACAGACAAAGGTAACCCTGAGAGTTCGGGGGCGGGCTCCAGATGCGATGGCCGAACGCATCGACCGAGATTGGATCCACCCAATCTGACTGCGATGTTGTCAGGTCTTGCTTCGAGTACTCGCCGGCGCCGAAGCTGAATAACTCATCACCGAAATTGCCTTGATAGAACGCTTCCCTGCCATCCGCTGCTATCTCTTTAAGTACTTGTGCTACTCCTGCTCGACAGATGACCGTCCCTGCTTTTGGTGCGCCGCTGCGGAAGTAATCCTCTGTGTTGTCGATGCCAACGAGTAGTTGAGTGGCCTGAGCGCACTGCGGACTGATCGGGAAGCCATCTTCTGCAAGTCCGATAGCGTCCTGCAGCACCTCATGGAGAGCTAACTGACCAAATTTCTTGTGCAGCGTGCACCAACCATCGACACAACCTGGAATAGGGATACTTCGAGGGTCATTGCGAAACGGCATCTCGGTAAAACCGTCACGTTTTAATTGTGCGAGATCGGCACCACTACCCGACCGGCCGCTCGCATTTAGTGCGTACGGTTGCTTTTCTCCGGGCACATGTACCAGCGCCCACAGATCGCCTCCCAATCCGCACATATGTTGGCTGGTGACCGCCAGCACCGCTGAAGCTGCGATGGCGGCATCCACGGCATTGCCTCCTTTTCGCATAGCAGCTACACCGGCACCGCTTGCGAGGTGGTCAATCGTGCACACCATCCCGTTGCTGGCGTGGCGCGTGACGAAAGGAACGTTGTGGTCGGGTGACATCAGGAATCTTCCGAGGGGAGAAGGACATGGGGGTTTAATATTTGGCGAGGGTCGAGGGCGTGTTTGATGGATCGAAAGGCAAATATTTCCGCGCTCGTCCGATTGAGATGCAAAAACTCTTTCTTGGCGGTACCGATCCCATGTTCGGCAGAGATGCTGCCGCCGAGCTTCGCAGCGTATTCAAGAACGGCTGCATCCACTGCCTCAGGCGGTTCATCTCCGGCATTCCCCATCACATTGACGTGGACGTTACCGTCACCTAAATGGCCAAACATGTAGACAGAGGAGCTTTCGTCGATTGCCGACACAATTGATGGAACCTCGGTAACAAAATCGGCGAGCTTGGAGGCTCCTAAAGTCACATCCAGCTTGTGGGGCGTTCCCGCGGCAGCGATGGCTTCGGTTACTTTTTCTCTGTACTGCCATAAGTTCTTTCGACTGGAGCTATCGACACCAACCCCAACGTCGACCACAAGTCTTCCAAGGGAATCGATAGCGGCCGCGAGCTCTTCGGTCGGGTCACTCGGAGCAGCTGCCTCAACGATCAGCCAAGCTTCACTATTTGTGCCAACGGGGACAGCAGAATTGATGTGCTCGCACACTAAATGCATGGCATCGCGAAAAATAACCTCCGCCGCATGAAGAGAGGTAACAGAGCGCCTTAGGGCAGAGGTCGCCGCCACTGCATCATCCACGTTGTCGAACGCCAACATCGCAGTGCAGCGACCCGTTAAATGAGGGTGAAGTCGCAGGCGCGCTTTAGTGATGATTCCCAGTGTCCCTTCGCTTCCCGCTAATAAGGAGGGGAAGTGGTAGCCCGTATTGTCCTTCTCCAAACCCTCGAGATGGCTGATGACCGACCCGTCAGCTAACACTGCCTCTATGCCAAGAACCTGTTCTCGCATCGCGCCGTACCGAAGGACGTTAATTCCTCCTGCATTGGTGGCAATCATTCCTCCGATGGTGCAACTATCGCGTGCTGCGAGGTCAACGCCTATATCAAGAGAAGCAGACGCGACGTGCGCTTGGGCTTGGGCCAGTGTGACTCCAGCCCCACAGGTGACTTGCTGAGCAAGTTGATCGACGGGCTGACAGTCGTTCAACCGCATCGTTGATAGGACAACCTCTCCGTTGAGTGGAACGCTCCCTCCAACCAGACCGGTGTTGCCGCCTTGAGGCACGATTGCAAACCCGGCTTCGGCTGTGAGCATGACCACCTGAGCCAATTCAGCGGTGTCGGCTGGTCGAACGACTAATGGCGTGTGCCCTTGAAACCGGCCTGTCCAGTCCGTGGAATAACCAGCGGTGAGGTCCACCTCTCGCAAGAGGTGATTATCGCCGACAACACCCTTGAGTTTGCTAACAAGCTCTGAAACGCCGTCACTCATTCAGATCTTCCTTGTCGGGCCAAAGACCACGTCGACGTAGTACCTCTAAAAGGGTCGCTGGGACATCAGTCATTATGCCGTCGACCCCCAAATCAAGTAGCGAATCCATTTCCTCCACCTCATCGATGGTCCACACGTGCACAGCGATATCAAGTTCATGGCATCTGGCAACGAATCTCTCATCCACTATCGGAAAAGGTCCTTGTCGAATCGGCACCTGAGCGGCCCGAGCACGGAATCGACGGAGGGGTAAATTCCAGGAAGCCAACCGGGCACGCACTACTTCTACGGGACCCATGCTGAGGCACACCGCGTTTCCGAACTCGTCGTGGATTCTCCTTAGGCGAGCGTCGGAGAAAGCGCCAACACAGACTCTGTCGAGAGCTTTCAATTCCAGGAGTTCACGGATCAGAGGTTCCACAGCGGTGTTCGCTTTGGGATCAATATTGACTCGTAGATTTGGAAAGGTCAGCATCAATTCGCTGAAGCGGGGGATTGGCTCACGCCCATCAACCAAGGCCTGGCTCACTTCGCTCCAAGTCAGCTCCGAAATGCGCCCGACCGAATTAGTCACGCGATCGAGTCGGTCGTCATGAAAGGCAACGAGAACTCCATCTGCAGTGGCATGAACGTCTGTCTCCACGTAACGAAAACCGAGATCAACAGCTCCTTGGAACGCTGGCATGGTGTTTTCAGGCCAAGAACCGGCGCCTCCCCGATGGGCAATAGGGATCGGAGAGGATGCGTCAAGATAAGGATGTGTAGCAGGCATGGGTAGTTAGTATCGCGGTTCACCGCTTCGTTGGATAGCCGAACTACTCTCCGCGTCTAGTGTCTTCTTCTTTTGCGCCTCTCCAACGTTTTCGAGACGCCTTGAGCGAATCGCCTCTGCGGCTTGATGTCGCCGCATTGTCCATTGGTGCGCACTGTGGGCAAACGCCTATGGATGTCGAGACGGAGTTAACAAAGATTGATCGTCTCGCCGCGAAAATTTCTGACCACACGCTTCCCGGGGTTATTCAGTTCTTGTTCCAAGAACAAGGTTTTGGAGGGGAGAAGGATGACTATTACAACCCGGCGAATAGCTACATTGACCAGGTACTTCAGCGCAGACGGGGCATACCTATTTCCCTGGCGATCATTACCATCGAAGTGGCCCGCCGATGTGGTGTCCCCCTCTTTGGGGTGGGTATGCCAGGACACTTTCTTGTCGGACATAGAGAGGCTGAGGGAGTATTTGTTGATCCATTTGAAGGCAAGATCATCGACGAATCAGCCGCTCGGGATATTTTCTTGACGCTCCACCCAGGACAAAAATTCCAAACAGAATTTTTGAGCGAGACCACCCCTGAGGTCATTATTTTGCGAATGCTCAACAACCTCCGAATGATCTATTTAAAAGATAGGCGTGTCTCAGAGTTAACGGCAGTTCTTGAATTGCTGGTCTGTTTTGATGACTGCCCTATAGATGAATTTCACCGTCTCGCTTCAGCGCTAGACGCCTTAGGTAGAACTGATGAAGCAGCGCGACACCTTGACAATGCAGCTGACCGGTACAGCGGAACGGATGCCGAGCAAATGAGAACTAGAGCGACCCACCTGTGGGCGCGTTTGAACTGACGTTCTCATTGCTCTCCGATTGACCTACTGGTTCTCGTGGAGGTCAGGTGATCGAAGGGTCGGGATCCGACCGAGCATGGCTTCCACGTATCGAAGAATTCGAATACAAAGCTGCGGTGCCGCTACGGTGGCACTGCGGGAGGGTTAATGACGCTTACAACGGAAGAAAAGCATCTTGACGATCTGGTCCAGGAGCTACTAAAGGAGCATGATCGCGCTGGTGGAAGCGTTGAATTCCTTGAAGCGCAGTTCGATTTAGGTCTCGCTTGGGTGCATTTCGACGAAGGTTATGGCGGTCTGGGTCTGGCCCCGAAGCTCCAGGGTCGAGTCAACGCACAATTAGCCGACGCCGGCGCTCCGATGTGCTGGCCCTTCAACCCGATTGGGTACGGCATGTGTGGGCCAACGGTGTATACCCACGGGAGCGAAGCACAAAAGAACCGCTATCTACGTCCGCTCTTCAGTGCGGAGGAAATCTGGTGTCAACTGTTCTCCGAACCATCAGCGGGCAGTGACGTGGCAGGTCTTACCAGCCGAGCAGTACGGGACGGCGATGAATGGGTAGTCAATGGACAGAAAGTTTGGACGAGCTTGGCACACGTGTCGCGATGGGGATGTTTAGTGACCCGAACTGACCCTGAGGCACCGAAACACAAAGGGTTGTCTTATTTCGTCGTTGATATGAAGCAAGAGGGAGTCGATGTTCGGCCCTTGCGTCAGATGACCGGCGAAGCGGAATTTAACGAGGTGTACTTCACTGATGCGCGCATTCCTGATGCTGAGCGGCTGGGAGAAATCGGTGATGGTTGGCGAGTAGCGCTCACCACGTTGATGAATGAGAGAGTAGCGATCGGTGGGGGACAGGCGCCTCGCGGTTCAGGGCCTATCGCCGAATCAGTTCGACTGTGGGGTGCGATAGCGGAGCACCGCAAAGATCTCGCCACCCAAGACCGTCTGATGCGCTTATGGAGTAAATCAGAAGTCACCCGTTTAACGAATATTCGGGCCAGTCAGAATAGAGGGAAAGGCGTTCCCGGCCCAGAAGGGGCTACAGGGAAACTTGCTTTTGCGGAAAATAACAAAGACATACGCGAATTCAATATGGAGTTATTGGGTCCCCAAGGGATGCTCTACGATCCCAATCGAACCAAACATCAAACGGTAGATAGAACTACCAATACCCACGGGAGTGTGCAGAAACATTTCTTGCGTTCAAGAGCTAACTCAATTGAGGGCGGAACATCCGAAGTAATGCGAAATATTTTAGGCGAGCGAGTATTGGGTCTCCCTGGCGATGTTCGCACCGACAAGGAGCTTCCCTTTACCGAAGTTCCAAATAACTGATCCAGCGAATATGACGGCCGTTAGTCGCGGATCGAGAGGTGAGGCGAATCGCGAAAGTGAGTTGTTTCGTTAACGCTTCTAACGCTGCGGTGGCCTCGGCTTGAGGCTAAAACGCGTGTCACTGAGCTGTAGTCGACGTCGAATTTCATGAAAGCATCGGAATCAAAGTTGAGGCAGTGAGCCAAATAGGCGTTAATGACTCCGCCGTGACATACGACTGCCACCCGTTGGCCGCCGTGCTCGTGGACGATTTCCTCCAAAGCTGCCACGACACCTGAAAACCAGACCGTTAACGAATGAAAAGACTCTGACATTTTGCCTGATGCAAAACGCTCCCACGCCGGCCGATTGATTTCTTTTAGTACCTCCATTGGCACATATGCACTCGAATCACGGTCAAACTCGCTGATCTCTTCACGAACGTTCGCTACCAGGCCACAAAGTTCTTCTAACGGCATCGCTGTTTGGCGGGCTCGACGCATCGGACTGCTGTACAGAAAATCAATCTGTTCTTCGCTTAGCCAGCGAGCAACCGCGGCCGCCTGCTGGTGTCCGATCTCGGCCAAAGGAGGATCCGCAGGGCTTCCATCGCTCGTTTCGATGTGCTCAGGACGGGCGTGTCGTACAAGTATCAATTCCACTTGAGATGACCTTAGAAGGTTCGGAGCCCCAAAGTGGCTTAACAAGCGCTGTTGACGATCGGGTGAACACTGAGAAATCTCTCTGGTGTTTTTCTTAGGTCTCGGTACCTTGGAGTAGATGGCACGACGTACCAAAATCATCGCGACAATCGGCCCCGCATCGCAGGACGGTCCGACTTTGCGAAGAATGATCGAAGCAGGAATGGACGTTGCTCGCATCGGATTAGCTCATGGCACGTTGGACGAGCAGGTAGAGAAATTCCAAACGGTGAGGGCCGTTGCGGCCGATCTCGGTCGCCATGTCGGAATCGTTGTTGATTTACCGGGACCCAAAATTCGATGCGCTCCCTTCACCGACGGAGGCATCGAGCTCATAGAAGACACACAAATATCTTTAGGGGTTGATGGGTCAGAAAGTTCGGGGGACCTTATAAACGTCGATTATCCCGACCTCATTAACGATGTGCAACTCGGCGACACGCTCTCATTTGCAGACGGGAAAGTTATCCTAATTATCGAAAACCGCGAAGGAGACCGGCTGAAGGCTCGTGTCTTACACGGGGGAAAACTCGAAGGTAGACCAGGACTGCATGTTCCGTCGGATCGACTCCGTCTCACTTCACCGACAGATGACGATCTGTCGTTGCTGGACACTTTCGTCGAGTTAGGGACGGATATGGTCGCGGTGTCCTTCGTTCGTTCGGCGCACGATATCCGCCGGCTTGGGGTTGAGCCTGCGCCCAGAGGTCCGTTGGTTATCGCGAAAGTCGAGACCAAAGCGGCCGTCCAAAATCTTGAAGGAATAATTGAAGCTTCAGGTGCGGTGATGGTCGCGCGGGGAGATTTGGGTTCGGAGGCCGATATCGAAGAATTACCTCACCTCCAAAAACACATTATCCAGGAGTGCATAGCACTTGGTCGGCCCGCCATCACGGCAACGCAAATGCTTGAATCGATGGTTTCTGCTCCCACACCGACCCGAGCTGAAGCATCTGACATAGCGAATGCCGTCTTTGATGGCACGTCGGCCGTGATGCTTAGCGGCGAGACCGCAATCGGTCGAGACCCGATCAACGCGGTGAAAACAATGGCCACCATTACCGCGCGCGCGGATGAAAAGTTTAACTACGAAGCTTGGGCAGAACGGATCCAGGCGCTTCGACGTCGCTCGAAGTCCGCTGCTGCGTACCTACGGGTGACCGATGCCCTGACCATGGCGGCTGCTCGAACCGCTGCTGAGACAGATGCAGATGCAATCATTTGTTTGAGTCGTTCAGGGTTCACCGTGCGCAGCGTCGCGCGTTTCAGGCCAACGGTCCCCTTGTTTGGTATGACTTTCGAAGATCGCACGGCGAACCAACTGTCTCTGTCGTGGGGAACTCGACCTCTAATCTTCGACGAGCAATCGACCCCAGCTGCGACGGCGAAAGAGGCAGTAGATAGCGCTGCAAGAGTGGGGGTAGTTCGCTCTGGCGACACCGTCGTCGTTGTCTCTGGCTCTAGTGCCGAAACCCACGCAACCGACACCCTCAGGGTGCTGCGAGTCCCTTGATTCGTGGGTTCCTACCAGCAAAAAGTCGCCGGACTCGCCGTGTATGGAAATAACCAGAACGGCTCCGCTTTTCAAATTGTGTTGGTCCATGGTGCTATAGACCGAGCAGCCGGAATGATTCGCATTGCGCGATGTCTCAAAGAGTATGAAGTAATTAGATACGACCGACGAGGCTATGGTCGCTCCGCACACGCGCCAGCAACCGAATCGTTCGCTCAGCAAATCGATGACTTGACCGCGGTCATTGGAGATAAGCCCACTGTCGTGTTCGGTCATAGTTACGGAGGCGTCATCGCACTCGCTTTGGCAACGCAACGAAACTCTGCACTGAGAGCGGTTGTGACCTTCGAGGCGCCGAGAGCTTGGGAAGAGTGGTGGCCGGCGCCACCTCCGGATGATGTAAACCCCGGGGACGCAGCAGAACATTTTACACGGCGCGTGATCGGCGACGACCGATGGGAAAAGCTAGCCGAAGTGGTGCAGCAACGGCGACGCTCTGAGGGAACGTTGATGGTCGAAGAACTTCGCGCGCAGGTGACACGCCGCTATGACCCAAAACAGATCGACATTCCGTTGATTGTTGGTGTTGGTCAACGATCCGGTGATCGTGCACAACGGGCCGCGTCTGCCACAGCCAAGGAAGGACAAAATTCGCGTTTAGTTACCATTGATGGGGCAGGTCACGCTGCGCCTATGACGCACCCTGAAGCTGTAGCTGACCTCATCCATTTAGCAGTTACTGAGGCAGGGATCACCAATTCGTAGATGCCATCGCTAAAGTCACCGTATGCCTGAGCATTCCATTCATCTGACACCAACAGGTCCACCGGAGACGATCATCGGCCCCTATGACGCTGAAGCATTGAGTGCCTTGTCGGAGGCGCTGGAAGCTGGGGCGCCAGACAAAAAGATCCGCGTTGCTGAAGTTGTTGGCCGATGGCCGCGATTTTTGGATGGCTGGGTCGCTATGGGTCAGCTGGCTGACGGACCGGTTGAGGCGTACGCCTACTTCCGAGTGGGCTATCACCGAGGATTAGACACGTTGCGCGCCGCTGGGTGGAAGGGAAGCGGTTACGTCCGGTGGTCAGAAGAAACGAATCGCGGTTTCCTGCGTTCATTATTAGGCCTTCACCGCGCTGCTGCCGCTATCGGGGAAGCCGATGAACAAGAGCGATGTGCCCAGTTCTTAATGCAACTTGACCCGTCGGGAGTGCCTGACGACGAATGAAGGTAACCGGGGCAGTGCTGTGCGGGGGAGCATCAAGTCGCATGGGTCGCGATAAGGCCACCCTCGACCTCAGAGGTCGCCCCATGATCCAGTGGGTTGTGGATGCAATGAAGGAAGCCGGCGCGAAAACCGTCATTGCATTGGGTGACCGCCCCGATCTGCAATTGTCGGTGCTGGCTGACCGCAAGCCAGACGGCGGACCTCTCGGCGCCATAATTGGCGCACTTGAACGGTACGGCACACTCCTCGTGTGCCCATGCGACGTCCCCATGGTGTCATCCCAGTTATTACGGAAAATTATTTCGACCGCTAGAGCAGCGGAAGAACCAGTCGTGCTGGCACACAGCGAGCGCTTGGAACCGCTGATCGGCCTCTACAAAGAAGAATCGTTGGAGCTCTTAAAACTTGGTTACAGCAAAGGGGCGCGTGGCCCAAAGATGGTGCTCAACGCAGAGGACTATTGCACAGTCAACGTGTCGCCCGAGTACGTACAAAATGTGAACACTCCCGAGGATTTCCAGGCCCTACTTTCGAAATTTGAGCTATAGAGCGCCACGGTAACCTCGTATCCTGTGACCTCGAAAGGTAATCGAATGGAACTCCCCGAGATTAGCGTCGACGAGTTAGCCCCAGAACTCGCCTCAGGAGCCATGCTTCTAGATGTGCGAGAGGTCGAAGAATGGCAGGACGGGAGAGTCCCAGGGGGAAAACTGATTCCTCTCGGTGAAATAGTCGAGCGGTTAAATGAAATCCCCAGTAACGGAAGACTGTACGTGATCTGTAAAAGCGGGGGGAGAAGTGCAGATGCCTGCGAATTCCTCCGCATGCGCGATATAGATGCGGTCAATGTTGCGGGCGGAACGCTTGCCTGGATCGAATCGGGTCGAGAAGTCGACTCTGGATCCGAGTGACTCTTCGTCGTCGCCGATTAGATGGCCAACCTTCTTTACCTCAATCTGGGTCCACATCGGGTTCAGAAGCGATGGGCTACGAATGGGTCGACAACCAAGATGCCTTCAACGACTTAGTGACCCTTGCGTTATCAGCAGAGCGAATAGCAGTCGACACGGAGTTTCATCGGGAACGAACATATTGGCCAAGGGTTGCGCTTCTACAGATTGCGATCGAAGAAAATATTTTTCTTGTTGACCCCTTAGAAGTTGATCTCGGACCGTTATCGGCAGTGCTGGATAGCGACGTTCTTTGGGTTATGCACGCGTCGTCACAAGACCTTGAGGTGTTAGAACGAGCGTGTGGTGTTATTCCACGCCATTTGTTTGACACTCAAATCGCTGCCGGTTTCGCCGGAATGTCGACCCCATCACTGTCTTCACTCGTTGAGCGATACGTCGGCCATCGCTTACCCAAAGGTGACAGGTTAACCGATTGGTTTGAACGACCTCTGCGAGGCACCCAACGAGACTATGCAGCTAGTGACGTGCGATACCTCTTTGATCTGCATGATCGTTTACTCACCGACCTCGAACAACGAGGACGCCTGACCTGGGCCACAACTGAATCCGACCCACGTAATTGGTACACAAAACCAACGTTGCCAGCCGAGCTCGCGTGGACTCGAATTAAAGAGGCGCGTCATCTCCGAGGCCAGGCGCGTTGCGTAGTGTCGGTTCTGGCCGAATGGCGAGAGCGAACTGCGCAAAATAAAGACTTGCCGACCCGGTTCATTCTCTCGGACCTCGCTCTGGTAGGAGTTGCGCAGCGCGCTCCGAAAAACTCTCAGGACTTAAAGGGAGTGCGAGGATTAGACGGCCGATACATGAAAGACCGAGCAGCTGACGAAATACTTTCTGTAGTAGCCGACGGATTAGCCCGAGTTTCGGAGGACGTTCCTACACTCGGCACTGAAGAGGGACCCAAACTAGATAAAGAACTCCGAGCTGCGGTAACCCTCGTATCGGCTTGGGTATCTCAAGTAGCTAAAGATGAGGCACTTGACCCAGCGCTGCTTGCCACCCGAGCAGACATCATTGACTTATTGAGGGGATCCGAAAAGGCTCGACTATCTGAGGGATGGCGATCAGATCTGGTGGGGAGCCGCATCCAGGATCTTGTGACGGGGCGAGCCGCCGTAGCGTTCGACCCCCGAGGAGGGCTGGTTCTCGAACCCCGATTTCAGCAAGAAAATTAAAATAAACGAAAATTCGTCCGCTATGGACTCAAATTCTTGCGCTCAAATCTGATAGAACGGAGGGGTCGCAGTGCGTTGATTCAGGTGGTTGACTCAGTTGTTGCGCGACGAAGAAGGCGATTTGGAGACGAGGAGCCATCCGTGAAGAAGGGTCGTCATCGCCGGTACGAAGAGGCGCGTAAATTCCAACGGGAAAATGCTGAAGCTTCTTTTACCGTAGAAGACTTTGATTTCGAAGAACCCGATCTGTTTTCTAAAGACAAAGAAGACGATCCGGATGACCAATATGGAGACCTAGCCGAAAAATACGATGACTACTCCGAATTGGCTGCGAAATACGCAGACTTCGACGAAAGTGACGAAGAGAAAACCTAAGTCGGCGAAATTAGCGTCGCCTAACTGTGGGGTGCGGTAATAACGAGCTCCGACTCCGCCGTTCGTCGAGTTCAGCGCGTAACCAGCTGTACACAACTGGCCCGCAAATGGCGGAGAGTTCCTGCTCCATCTGAAGGTAGACGGGGAACTCGCCGACGTGAGCTTGATCTTCACTTGTGCACCACCACCACACATCAGTTTCTTCGCCACCCCAGTCGCGCCGTTCCCATTCGCGCACCATTGTGTATATGTGTCCCGTCACCGTTTCGTGATCTTCACGACGAAGTGGCGCCTGCCAACAAATTTCCGGTTTGGTTTCCATTGGTCGGGAATCGGATTCAATTGCGAGATGATGAAATGCGCAACCAGCACCGTTTGGATGCTCTGGGCGATTTTGAAAAATACACGCCCCGTCCACCACACGTGTTCGCCACCAACCCGAATCGTCTTGCCATAAGCCGCCGCCAAGACTTTCGGCTGCATCACCGTATTGCCATAGATCACCTGTCAACCTGTCGATCTGATTCAGTACATGTTCAAGGTCTTCGGCATCAGAAATGTAAGCACCATGGGTGCAGCAGCCCAGTTGTCGATCAGGAGCGGGTTCTGAGGCAATGCCTGGGCAACCCGCCCCGTAGATGCAAGTCCAGTTACTTGCGAGGAAAGTAATATCGAACAACCAAGTCCGGTGTTCACCGGGATCTTCGAACGATAACCATTCGCGATCATGACTAGAAGACGTTAAGGGCTTCGCCACTGACCCAGCCTACGATACGTTCATCGTGGTGCCGCTATTCGCAGACAAGCCTCTTCTTGATGATCTTCAAACGCTTCTAGGTGACCGCGCTCGAGCTGAAGATTTTGAGTTAGGTCTATATGGCAAAGATGGATCAGTTCTTGAGGGTCGCCCGGCAATAGTTTGTTTGCCCATAAACAGCGAAGAAGTTCGATGCATCGTCAACATTTGTCGAAAGCATAAACGACCCTTTATAGCGCGAGGATCTGGAACCGGCTTATCCGGAGGGGCTGTTCCTGTTGGCGATCCGGTAGTAATTGCAACAGCGAAGATGAACAGGATCATCGAAGTTGATCTAGACAATCGCATCGCTTGGGTGGAGCCAGGAGTCCTTAATCTCGATTTAAGCACCCAGCTGAAGGCGTCGGGGTTTCACTTCGCCCCCGACCCGTCCAGCCAACAAGTGTGCTCTATCGGAGGCAACGTTGCGAACAACAGTGGAGGACCTCACTGCTTGGCGTATGGCGTGACCAGTGCACATGTCGCAGCCATTGAAGTTGTCCTACCCGATGGGTCAGTCACGGTTTTAGGCGACCTCACGGCAGAGCCATCAGGCTATGACTTACGAGGTCTATTTATAGGTTCGGAGGGGACCATGGGCGTTGCGACCAAAATCGCTGTTCGCCTCACCCAAAACCCGCCCGAAGTACGCACCTTGTTACTCGATTTTTCTGACGTGAGAGATGGCGCTGCATCTGTCTCAGCGATCATTGCTCAGGGCCTCATACCCGCAGCTTTGGAGATGATGGACCATCGAGCTATCGAAGTAGTCGAAGCATTCGTCAACGCTGGCTACCCAACTGAAGCGGACGCCGTGCTCTTAGTGGAACTGGACGGTCTTGCCGGGGGCGTTGAAAATGGGGTCGACATTGTTAGACGAGTGGCCGAAGCCCATCACGTTGGCGAGGTGAGACTCGCAGCAGATGAAGCTGAAAGAACGCTGCTCTGGAAAGGCAGGAAGAACGCTTTTGGAGCAGTCGCGCGCATCAAACCCGACTATTACCTCCATGACACGGTCGTGCCGCGAGGAAAGCTGGTCGAAGTGCTCGAGAAGGTTTATCGAATCGCCGACGCACACAACCTGATCGCCATCAACGTGTTCCATGCGGGCGATGGCAACCTGCACCCAATCCTGGCGTACGACAGTCGCGAACCAGGTGTTCTCGAGCGAGTGCACGCAGCGGGGAGAGCAATCATCAGCGCATCAATCGAGGCTGGAGGCGTGTTGAGTGGGGAGCACGGGATAGGTCTTGAAAAGCGCGATTACATGGGCATGCTTTTCAGCGAACATGACATGGCCACGCAGGATTTGGTTCGGGAGGTCTTTGACCCAGAGGGTTTAGCGAACCCTTTAAAAATTCTCCCTTCCGGTTCTCGGTGTAGTGACTCATTTGGCCAGCACGTCCCAGAAGGCGCGTGGGTGTGAATAGTCAGCATTTCATCGAAGAACCAATTCTCAAATTCGCGTCAGATGTCGGATCGGTAGGCCCGATAACCGTCGTTGGCGGCCAAACCCAATGGGACGTAGGGGGACTGCCCGTCCCCGGTTCGCGTGAAGTTCGCGCGCCTGCCGGCATCTGGTCACATGAGCCAGAAGAAATGACCGTCCGATGCGGAGCCGGAACTTCCATCAGAGAGTTGAACGAAAAATGTGCCCAATTCGGACAGATGGTGCCTTTCGACTTGAATCCCGAGGCGACCGTTGGTGGAGCGCTTGCAGTAGGGCGGAGCGGCTTTCGACGGCTTCGGTACGGACCGATTCGCGACTTGGTACTTCGAATTAGGCACGTAGACCACAGCGGGCAGCTAGTGACTTCTGGCGGGCCGACGGTAAAGAACGTCTCGGGGTACGATCTGTGCCGCCTTCTCGTCGGGTCACTCGGTAAATTGGGCTGTATCGCCGAAGTGACCTTGCGATGTTTGCCGATCCCTGAGACGACTTTATGGCTTAGTGGAGCAGGCGACCCCTTCAAGATTTACAACCAGTTGTATCGGCCCTCTTCGATCCTATGGAACGGAGATCAAGTTTGGGTTTGCCTCGAAGGCGTAAAGTCAGATGTCGAGTCCCAGGCAGCCCTCCTTAACTTAGAAGAAGTGGACTCTCCTCCGAACTTTCCGACCGAGGGAAGAATCTCGCTTGAACCTAAAGCGCTTCGGGGACTCGCTGGCAATTCCAAAGACTGGGTTGCCGAAATCGGGGTCGGTGTCGTTCACTGTGGCGAGTCACAAACAACAAAACCGCTTTCAGACGTTAACAAGGCACTAATGAATGAACTCGAACGCCGTCTGGATCCGAACGGCCGTCTGAACCCGGGCAGGCAACTGGTCGCAACATGAAGAAAATCGCCGTGAAACTAGGGATTGATTCGGAAGATCTGGCGTCGTGTGTTTCATGCGGCCTTTGCCTTCCGCACTGTCCCACATACCGCGTAACCCAAGAAGAGTCAGCTTCGCCGCGCGGTCGGATTGCGCTAATGAGGCAAGCGGAGAGCACTGGGTTAATTGATCAAACCTTTGTCGATTTCATGGATGCCTGTATCCAATGTCGCGGATGCGAAACTGCGTGCCCGGCAGGGGTTCCATTCGGTTCGATGATGGAAACAACACGTGAGGCCTTAACCGAACAGACTTCGTATCAGTCGTGGTGGCGCCGTTGGGGTTATCGCGTGCTTGGATGCCCCAACATTTTGACCATAGGTTCGAGAGCACTAGCAGTTCTACAAAGGCTCAAGCTTCTTCCCTCTAAGTTGGCTTTACCGAAGATCCCACTCATGCAGGCGCCTTTGGTAGCTAGTGGCGAAGATGTTTGGTTATTCACTGGTTGCGTAATGGACGTTTGGATGCGGGACACACATCGAGCGACCCAACGGATCATTGAAGCAGCCGGGGCAGGAGTAAGGTTTCCCGGCAAAAAAGCGGCCTGTTGTGGTGCCCTCCACGTTCATGCAGGCCTAGGCGAAGAAGCTCGACGCCTCGCTCGACGCACAATGGGCGCTTTCCCCGGCGACGCTCCAATCCTGGTGGACTCTGCTGGCTGTGGAGCACAGATGAAAGAATATGGCCACCTTTTAAATACGTCAGACGCACACAAGTTCAGTCAACGAGTGCTGGATGTTCATGAATGGTTAGTGAACCATCTCGATGAACTACCTGCCGCTCACGCGAATCCTCCAAGAATCGCCATTCAGGATCCCTGCCACCTTCGACATGTGCAGCAAGCTCACGACCCTGTTCGAGTTGTTCTAGCCCGATATGCGGACCCAGTCATCCTCGATGACGAGGGCTTATGTTGTGGTGCTGGGGGGGCCTATTCTGCCCTTCACCCTGATACCGCGGCTGCAGTCAGAGAGCGAAAAATTGAATCGATAAATCGAGCTCAGGTTTACGAAGTGGCGAGTGCCAACCCGGGTTGTCTTTTGCACCTCCAAGCGGGGGGCGTGAGAGTTCGCCATCCACTGGAAATAATCGACGACCTCATGAGGAAAGACATCTGACGTGGAGGAAAAGCTTGAAGACATCAAGAGCCGCCTGGAACAAATTTCCGAAGAACTTAGTGACATTGGGATGGAAGCTTTACGGGACGCACTCGAAGACGAGGTGGCAACGGCACGTCCAGAGATCGAGAAGCGGCTAAGTCGAGCTCGACGAGCAGTTGACAAGGCGGCAGCAATCATCAGTGGTGGCCCACAATCAACCCTTCTCTAAACAATCGAAACTGGTTTCTAAGAAGTGGTGTTTTTATGAATCACACTTGATCGCCTAGGGCCGTAACAGGAATAAGCTTTCGGTCCGTGGGGTTGTCGGGTGAAATTGTCGCGGTCTGGATGACAGTTGGTGCTCCATCAGCTTCGCCGTAGGAGGTCGTTCGCTGACGGATAGTTCGCCCTAGTGGCTCAGCAATGGCCCGAAAATCACCCTCAAGGAGCCCTTGCCCGTGCTGGGCACCGGCTGCTCGGCTGATATTTTCGTCCATCAGAGTCCCACCAAGATCGTTGGCTCCCGCTCTCAGAATCTGCTTTGCCCCCTCAACCCCGATCTTCACCCAAGACACCTGGATGTTGTCGATGAGACCGTGGTACGCGATTCGCCCCACGCTGTGCATCAGCAGTGTTTCTCTGAAAGTCGGCCCTCTTCGAGCTTGTCGCTGAAGGTAGATCGGACTTGCCATGTGCACAAACGGCAGCGGTACCCACTCGGTGAAGCCACCTGTCCGTTTCTGAAGTTCGCGGGTTCTCACGATGTGGTTCGCCCAATGACGAGGTTCCTCTATGGATCCGAACATAATGGTGATGTTCGAATGAAGGCCAATAGCGTGGGCTGCCTCGTGGCACTCCAGCCACTCGCCGGTTGAAATTTTGTCGGGGCAAAGAATTTGCCGAACCTCGTCGTCAAGAACCTCCGCAGCCGTCCCTGGGAGCGACTTGAGTCCCGCTTCTTTCAAGCGCATCAGATACTCGACCAACGATTCATTGAGACGGTGGGCCCCTTCGATCACTTCCAACGCGGTAAAGCCATGCAGGTGCATGTCAGGCACAACGTCGTGGATTGCTTTACACACGTCGATGTAATAATCGCCGTCAAAGCTTGGATGGATGCCGCCCTGGAGGGTTACTTCCGTAGCTCCGAGTTGAGCTGCTTCGATGACACGTTCTTGTATGTCTTGCAGAGTGAGCATGTACGGGGTGCCGCGGAGATTGAGAGACAGCGGACCTTTTGAAAACCCGCAGAACCGACATTTGAATGTGCACACGTTGGTGTAATTAATATTTCGATTGTGGACCCATGTGACTTGTTCCCCTACGGCTTGCCGACGCAACTCATCAGCAACTTCTGCCACTGCCACAACCTCGGGTCCGCGGGCTTCGAAGAGGGTAATGATTTCATCGCGACCCGCTTCGTGGCCTAAGAGCACTCCATCGAGAACCTCTTGTACCGCCCCTCGAGAAAACGATTGACCGGGGAGGATTTTCATCGGCGAATGTTCTGCTCCCCCTGAGTACCACTGAGTGCTGTCTTGGTCAGCTAACAGCACGTCAGCCCCTGAGCCGACATCGCGATTCTCCATCGTCCGTTCCGGCATTTGCGCGCCAGGATCATCTCTACCCAGACCTTCGGCATCGCTTCGATCGAGAACAGGGAAACGGTTTTCTTCGTCAAGCCATTCTTCGGGGCGAAGAGCGAAACTTGGATGGATGGTGAGCCTGGGAGCGAGACTAAAGCCCCTGGTTTCAGTTACTTCGCGAAGTCGATCCAGATCAGGCCATGGCCGTTCGGGATTTACGTGGTCAACCGTAACGGGCGACACGCCACCCCAGTCGTCGATACCGGCGTCGAGAAGACCACCGAAATCATCAGACAAATTTGGCGGCGCTTGAAGGTGTATGTCTGTCGGAAGCAATATGCGAGCGATGGCAATGGCTTGCAAATAATCGTCAGATGGGCAAGGCGGGCTCTGATGCATGGCCGTGCCTAATTTCGGTAAAAAATTTTGGACAATGACTTCCTGAACGTGTCCGTGTTTTCGGTGGCTTTCAGCGATAGCGAGGATCGTCTCAACCCGATCGGTGAGGGTTTCGCCGATGCCCACCAAAAGGCCAGTTGTGTACGGAATCTGAAGTTGTCCGGCAGCTTCTAACGTGTTCAGCCGCCGTTCTGGCTCTTTGTCTGGGCAGCCTCTGTGGCAGAGAAGTTCTTCGTTCAGGCTTTCCAACATCATGCCTTGGCTGGGGCTAACTTTTCGCAACTCAGCTAACTCGTCGTGATATAGCGCACCAGGGTTGGCATGGGGCAGCAAACCAGTTTCGTCTCGCACCATGCGACACATATCAATTAAATATTCGATGGTGGTCTGATAGCCATGATCGCTCAGCCATTCTTGTGCTACTGAATAACGCAGTTCTGGTCGCTCACCAAGTGTGAACAACGCTTCGTGGCACCCTTGAGATGCCCCATGGCGCGCTATGGCCAACACTTCGCCAGGTTCGAGGTAGGGATGGTCGAGTCGAGCCGGTGGCTGAGCGAAGGTGCAGTACCCGCATTTGTCTCGGCACAGCATGGTGAGCGGTATGAAAACCTTAGGACTGTAAGTAACTCGAGTTCCGTGCGCGGCATCACGAAGAGATGAAGCGCGTTCCAATAGGGAGGGGAGAGGCAAGTTCAAGAGCGCATCAACTTCGCCAGAAATTTCAATACTCATCGTCATTATTGCTCCGTTCTCAGGACCTAATGCTTGCGCCGGGACCAGGTCGGCTACGAATTTCAGCGGGATCAAGTGAGTCGTTACAGGTTGGACATTGGGTGATCTGGGTAAGCGGCGTTCCACACTCCGAATGAACGAGAAGCGTGGGTGGTGTGCCGTCGTTGCACCAATGATCACCCCATCTCATCAAAGCAACCAAACTTGGGGATAGGTCACGTCCTTTGTGAGTTAGGAAATACTCATGTCGAACGGGTCTGTCCTGGTATGGAACTTTGCTCACGATATCTGCCTCGACCAGCTTGGCTAAACGAGACGCGAGAAGGTTCTTAGCGATACCCAGGTTGTCTTCGAGTTGGCCGAAACGTCGCACTCCTCGAAACAGATCACGAAGGATGAGGAGCATCCATCGATCCCCAATCACATCGAGCGTTCGTTGGATAGAACAACCATCACGCGGTTCTGACCTATACCCCATCTGCGTGAACATAGGTGAGTAAGTTTCGATTTGCAACCGACTGGTTGTTAATTCAGCGATTCGGCCTTCGTCGACAAACTTGCTATCAACTCATCGAAGCTTTTGACGAACGACGCAACGCCTTCTTCTTCTAGTACTGCAGCGACGTTGTCGAGATCTATGCCGAGAGCCGACACTGCATCAAGGACTGCTTGAGCTTCGAATGGATTGGCATCAACTGTGCGAGCGACTGTTCCCCTTTTCACAAACGCATCGATCGTATTGTCGGGCATGGTGTTGACCGTGTTGGGCCCTATCAACTCGTCCACATACAAGGTTTCGGAGTAACTCGGATTCTTAGTGCTTGTTGAAGCCCAAAGCGGTCGTTGTAGTTGGGCGCCCCTATCGGCTAGTGCCTGCCAACGAGGACCATCGAAAACGGTTTTGAAAGCCAGGTAGGCGACTTGAGCCTGGGCAACTGCAGTTCTTCCACGCAGAGAAAGAGCCGCCTGAGTTCCTATTTCCTCAAGGCGGCGGTCTACCTCTGTATCGGTCCGCGAAATAAAAAAGGAGGCAACGCTGGCGATCTCCGAGAGGTCTTCGCGGCCAGCCTTCACAGCATCCTCTAATCCGGCGATGTAGGCCTCCATAACTTCGCTGTACCGAGACACCGAAAAAATCAATGTGACGTTGATGGATTTGCCTTCACCAATCATGGTCCGCACCGAAGGAAGACCTTCCAACGTGCCCGGAATTTTGACCATAAGGTTCGGCGCGTCAAGTCTCTCATGCAGCGCTCTTGCAGCTCTGGTTGTCTCGTCAGTTTCTCTTGCTAGAGCGGGGTCGACTTCCACCGAGACAAAGCCATCTGTCCCATTCGAAGACTCATAAACCGGGCGGAGAGCATCCAGTGCGCCCCGAATATCGCTTGTCACTAAATCCCAGTAAGCCGTGCCTACAGCAACGCCGTCGGCAATCAATTGAATGAATTGTTCGTCGTAGTCTGCGCTGCCCTCGATCGCTTTCTGGAAGATTGCTGGATTAGAGGTAAGGCCTCTAATGCCTGAAGCCACCCATTGATCCAATTCCCCGGTGGTGATCCAGCCTCGGCGAAGGTTGTCGAGCCAAGGGCTCTGCCCGTGTTCCTCATATAGGGCTGAAAGCCGAGAGTTGGAGTTTGTTGAAATGGTCATCCCTCTTCCGATCTGAGCATTATTGAATTAGCGAACGAGCGGCAGCCTCAACGGCCGCGGCGTTGAAACCGAGTTTCTCCATGACTTCGCTTCCGGGCGCGCTTGCTCCGAAACGATCAATCGTTACGGTTAAGTCGGCCCATCGCTCCCAACCCAGAGAAACGCCGGCTTCGACGCCGACAACAGGTATTTCATGAGGGAAAACCTGCTCCCGGTAACTCTCGTCCTGATCGAGAAATATCTCCCAGCAGGGCATAGACACCACCCTCGACGCTACGCCCGCTGCGGCAAGAGACGCAGCGGCATCGACGCATAATTGAACTTCTGACCCAGTCCCAGCCAAAATAACCGCCGGATCCGGGGCATCAATAAGAACATAAGCACCGCGGTTAACTTGGTTAGGTCGCACGGTGCCTTCAAGCACAGGCACATTTTGTCGGGTGAGCACCATCGCAATCGGTCCGTCGGTCTCAATAGCGATTTGCCAAGCCTGAGCTACTTCGTTCGCGTCAGCGGGCCGCATTACCAGGAGATCCGGGATCGCCCTCAAAGAAGCGACGTGTTCAATGGGCTGATGGGTTGGCCCGTCTTCACCGACGCCGATTGAGTCGTGGCTCCAGACGAACACCACGTTGGCTTTACTAAGCGCAGCCATGCGAACTGAAGGCCTCATGTAATCAGCGAAAACAAGAAATGTGCCTACTACGGGAAGGATGCCACCATGCAACGCCATTCCATTAGCTATTCCGCCCATGGCATGTTCTCGGACGCCGTAGTACAGCTTCCGTCCTTCGGGTTGGCTCGGGGTGAGGGTTTCAGCCACCAAATTCGTCCCCGTATTGCCGGTGAGATCAGCAGAACCAGAAAGGAGAGAGGGAACTACGTCCACCAGTGCGTCAATCACGTGATTGTTCGCGTTGCGAGTCGCGACCGAAGTCCCTGGTTCGTACTTCGGTAGCTCGTCTAACCAATTAGGCAGTGGCTTTCCCGTAAGTAATGCATCAATCCAACTGACATCGAGATCGCTGCGAGCAACACGTACTTTCCATTCCGCGTGC